>LQAI01000011.1_pt1 | contig 218980 bp, 215 predicted proteins | sample 1535821 | NCBI WGS metagenome assembly LQAI01 (sample SAMN04331586, study PRJNA305678) | bioreactor metagenome | isolation source: bioreactor_5 inoculated with Wadden Sea sediment 1st replicate of a... | place: Germany:Bremen
AGTACAGGTATGAAGGAATAGGCAGGCTAAAGCTTCTTCTAAACCATAGGAGTGCATTTACCGTTCTTGCGAGAAAGCAACTATACCTATAAGAATGATAAACAATCAAGGGTTGGGCAAGGTATAGCTCAAGAGACCTGTCAGCTTAAGTTGAAAAGGGCCACCCCAAACAGGGTGGCCCTTATTATTAATACAGACTTGATTTATGAATAAATCTATCTTCTTAGTGCGTTACGTCCTACAGGGAAACAACGATTGATGCATTGACAGCACCTTTGTCTGCTGCAAGATCACCATTTGTGTAGTTGATATTGACACTTGCATTATCAACGATGGACAGATTAGCGCCAACTTCAAGAGAGAATGTTTCTGAAGCATTGTATCCAAGAGAAACATAAGGTGCCATGTTGTCAATGGCATATGCAGCATCAAAAGATACAGACCATGCTTCTACAGCTTCAACAGCATCCACTGCTTCAACTGCAGCTACTGGAGACCATTCACCAGCATCAGCGACACCATCGTTGTTGGCATCAGCCCATGCAAATCCAGCATCAACTGCTTCAACTTCATCAACTGCAGCTACTGCAGTAAAATTGTCATTCATAGCAAACCCAGCACCAACTGTCAGGTTCTCTACCCCAGTGTAACCAAGTGCCAGCATGACATCAAAATCACCATTGAAATATACATCAAGATCAGCAGTAACATCTGCAACAGCTGCAGAAGCTGAAAGTGCAGCATCCCAAGCAAAAGTATTTGCAACATTCTGCATATCCACTGCTGCACTTACTGAATAATCATCCATTGCATATGCTGCAGTTAATGAACCAAACACATCTTCATTGCTGTATGCAGCATCAAGACCAATGGTGAGTTCTTCAGTCAAGCTCATTGCATAGCCACCATAGATCATCAATCGTTCGACAGCATCGCCTGAAGCATCATTGTCATCACTATCATCGGGATCAGTCCAGTAATCAAATCCTACTGAAGCATCCATGTACTTCAGAGTGACTCCTGTTCCTGCACCAAAATCAGGATTTGCTGTATCTTCACCATTCGCATCCGTTGATGCAGCATTCCCAAAAGCGGTAGCTGAGCTTAAAGCTACAGAAAAATCACCAGCGTAGACAGTCGCAGAGAGACCACCAAGGGTTCCACTCCATGTTACAGCTTCATCATCATCACTATGTGTGTCGATTGCAATCGCTGCACCATCTAAGACGATCTCTGCATACACATCACCTTCTCCTGTTGCTGAAGAAGATGCTGCAAATGAAAGGTTTATCTCATTTGTGTCAGCATGATAGAGACCATATTCCTCGTTATCGAAATCCAATCCAAAGTTTGCAGAGACTTCTCCGCTCAGAGCGAGTTCTGCAGCAAAAGCCATACCGCCGATAAGAAGCAGCGCCAAAAGTACGATAGATAATTTTTCATACTTCCTCCTAAAAAGTTCGGGGCAGGCCAAAGACCCGCATAATCCCTTTTATTTAGCTATACTTCGACAATTATAACAACCGAGTCGTACACTGTCAAGAAATTATAGAATTCTCACTACGAAAGAGCGTTCTATGCATAACAGATGGTGTATACCTCCTAATTGGTATAATTCTCTCCGTATAGTGTCTATTGTTAAAAGTGCTCAGATGTCTGTGCATGTGAGGCACACTAAAACAATACAACCACTATAGCATATTAATACAATAATTGATAAGTAAAAAGTGAATATCTTGTTAAATTAGGGGTGGATTGTGTATTTAAGATAGTTTAGTGAGGGTTTCTCAGCCTTTCTGAGTCTGAATATCACGCCAGGAACTCAGATCAAGGGCAAATCTCTTGGCGATGAGCTCGAAACCGCGACGCTCCAGAGCCGGTGAAAGCACTGCCGCCTTGCCGCTGAGCTCCATGATGATGCGATCTGCACCCTCCTGCTCTGCACGCTTGCATAGAGTGTCTGCCAGTAGCTTAAAAATGCCCAGACCACGGAATCTGGGTTCGACATAGAGATGACGGACCATATAGATCAGTGAATGCTCATCGATGGACATCGGCTTCGCACCGATGAACCCGGCAAATTCCTCAGACGGAGACTCGACGAAGACCATGAGCCACTGCTGATCGAACTGTTCCCAGGACTCCTCGTACTCACCTGCAAGCAGATCACTTACCGGATACCCCAACGAAGAGAACTCGATGCGAAGGCGATTCGTACCGATCTCCTTTATGTGATCTTCCCACTTCTTCATATCATAGGAGATGATGAAGTCTGAGAGGATCAGATCGGTGACATTCTCCTCCGGTTCTCCCAGGCTCTTGAGATAGAGGACCTCGGTCTGCTGCTCATACCAGCTGTAGATCTGCTGCTTGATCTCCCGCTCCTTGAAGTAGAACCACAGCCTCTCTACCGCAGGCTCCTCTTTGAGGACATTCTTGAACTCCCTGAAGACACCCTTGCCCCGAGCGAGGGCATCATGGAGCTTCTGCCTGTAGATGGGGTTCCTCAGACTGGCAACGAACTTCTCCATGACCCTGAACCCGTCTGAGGGACGCCACAGCGGTATATCGATGAACCGTTCTCGATCATGCACATCACTGCCGCGAAGCAGATTCTTCTGCACAGGGAGACCGCTCTGCAGATCCAGAAGATACAGCTGTGACTGATCTTCCATACAGAATACGATCTGATAGACGAACTCATCAGAGAGTGGAGGCATCTGATACATCGGGTCCTTCGTGGCTTCAGTCTCTTTCATACCCTTGTATTGTAGCGGTAAGTCGGAAAGAAGTAAACTATTGATTGTATTTTACCTGCAGCTGCTCCTGACACGATCCTGAATACGGTTACATCACCCTCAGACCCTTGACTTACCTCCTGATAAATAAGATAGTCAAGGAGTGAATAACTTATTCAGGAGTGTATAATAAATGAGTATTATTGAATTTATCGAAGCTAGAGAGATCTTGGATTCTCGAGGGAACCCGACAGTAGAAGTAGACGTAATCCTTGAAGACGGTTCTATGGGAAGAGCTGCAGTACCATCAGGTGCTTCAACAGGAGTCCACGAAGCAGTCGAACTGCGTGATGGCGACAAATCACGTTACCTGGGAAAAGGTGTCCTTAATGCTGTAGAGAATGTGAACAATATCATCGCTGCAGAACTGATCGGACTCGACGCCCTCGATCAGGTCGATGTCGACCGTGCCATGATCGAACTTGACGGAACGGAGAACAAAGGAAAGCTGGGAGCCAATGCGATCCTCGGTGTATCGATGGCCGTAGCACGAGCTGCTGCAGACTTCCTTGGCGTTCCACTGTTCAAGTACCTCGGCGCCTACCACTCATGTGTACTGCCAGTTCCCATGGCAAACATCATGAACGGCGGATCACATGCCGACAACTCTGTGGACTTCCAGGAATTCATGGTCATGCCCGTCGGAGCTTCATCGATCAGAGAAGCCGTACGTATGACAGCAGAAGTGTTCCATAACCTGAAGAGCATACTCAAAGCAAAAGGATACAGCACAGCAGTAGGAGATGAGGGTGGATTCGCTCCAGACCTCAAGTCCAACGAAGAAGCATGTGAACTGATCCTCGAAGCGATCGAGAAAGCAGGCTACAAAGCAGGAAGAGATGCAGATTTTATGATCGCACTTGACCCTGCCATGTCAGAGCTCTTTGATAAAGAGACCAAGACCTACGAACTCAAATGGACTTCAGGGGCTAAACTCACCAGTGCCGAGATGGTCGACTACTGGGCTGACTGGGTAGAGAAATACCCTATCATCTCCATCGAAGACGGCATTGACGAAGACGACTGGGAAGGCTGGAAGCTTCTTACCGACAAGATCGGTGATAAGGTACAGCTCGTCGGAGACGACCTGTTCGTCACCAACACCAAACGACTTGAGAAGGGAATCGCTACCGGCGTAGCAAACTCCATCCTGATCAAAGTGAACCAGATCGGAACCCTTACTGAGACCTTCGAAGCTGTCGATATGGCTAAGAGAGCAGGATACACCGCAATCGTATCTCACCGATCAGGAGAGACCGAAGACAGCTTCATCGCTGACCTGGTAGTAGCTCTTGAGACTGGACAGATCAAGACCGGTTCCATGAGCCGATCTGACAGACTCGCCAAATACAACCAGCTGATGAGAATCGAAGATTACCTGGAAGGGACCGCTTCATACCCCGGTATGAAGACCTTCAACATCAAAGGCTAATCTTCCTGCATACTGATAGAGGAGGGGCCCGATCAGATGATCGGCCCCTCCTTTACTATATACACGCAGGACATCTCCTGCGATCTTCCTGATCGGATGCCTACCAGAGCCGCACCGCCCTGCCCTCCCTGCTCATCAGACCGATATCAATAAATCCACAGCCTATTCGCTCATTTTTCAGTTCCGTCCTTTATATATGTATCAAGATACCAAACTGTACTGACAGTGATGAGCCTGCTGCTTTCAGCTGCCAGACATCACAGGTTGGCATGCTGCTGCAGGCTGCTTGCTACAGGACCTTGTACCAGAGCCCGAGCAGGACAGAGACTGAATCGATCGGGTCCACACCCCCCTCAAGCTCAGCCCCTACGAACAGGTTCGCCCTTCCAAGCAGATAATGGAACTGCAGCCCTGCCCCGTACCCGAATACCACCGGCTGTTCGATCAGATTGTGCAGATTCACCGAAGCACTCCCGCTGATATAGTACTGATCCTTCAGCAGCGCATGGATGAGGGCCTCAGCAGAGATCAGCACATCAGGAACGAAGTGCGCTGCCCCGCCCCATATGCTGACCAGTGGGATCTCCAGTGATGCATCAGCCCGGTACCAGATATGATCTGAGAGCTCTGCGCCGTAGAGCGCAGCTGCTTCGAGACCGAAGCTGAACTCCCTGCTTGCCCCGTCATAGTCACTGTAGAACCCGGGGGTCATCCCGACAAAGAGATCATACCCGTCAAAGAACATCGGATACAGTTCATTGTCAGACCAGCGGCCGGTGGCTGCTGCTGTCTTACCGAGCCCCAGCTGCAGCTGTGTACTGATCGTGGTCCTGTCTGCATACAGGATCGGCTTCAGGCCGATATAGCCATCGGGGATACGGTAGATATCCCATCTCAGAGAACTGCTCAGCTCCCCCGCACCGAGGGAGGCCGTGTCTTCGACACCGAACCAGGTGTACTCATGTGTGAGGATCAGGGGTGTGAAGGTAAAGAGCTCTTCATAGGAGGGCCGCAGGAATCCCAGTTTGACTACCTGCGCCTGCAGGGAGAGCTCATAGGAGAAGCGGTCCTGGGTCTGAAGATGTGAGAAGGTGATGAAGGGGTCGATTCCCAGCCAGGTGTCATCGGCAAGTGAGATCAGGTTCGCATCAAGGACCTTCGAACCGATGAGGACATCGGCGTGCTGCTCTTCTGCAGCAGCAGGGCTGAGCATACAGGTCAGAAGTACCAGGGACCAGAGTATTCTTCTCATACAGGGACCTCTCATACTACAGATTATCGCTGATGCACAGAGGTAAATCAAGATTCAGGAGGTGGTTTTCTATCTGTGATCAATCTTCTTCAGGGCTGCTCAGGCGATCCACGGCCAGCTTCACATCCCGATAGGGAAAGCCCTTTCGGACCAGACGGGCGATGAACCTCACCGGATCCTCACCGCTCTTGCGGTACTTCAGTACCGCACGCTGCACCAGTTCCTGCGTATCGATCTGCGCTTCTTCCACAGCCTCTTGGGCGATCTCATGGGAGATGCCTTTCTGTGCCAGCCCCGCGATGAGCATCATGATACTCATCGGACGTTTTCGCAGACGAATGCGGATCCAGATCTCAGCGAACCTGCGATCATCTAGCAGCCGGGACGCGATCAGATCGGCGATCACCCGTTCGATGACCTGTTCATCATAGGACCGCTTGATCAGCTTCAGCCGCAGTTCCTGGACACTGTGATCTCGCATGGCAAGAAGGTCCAACGCCTTGAGCCTGACAGTCATCATCTCGCACTCAGCCTGCAGGCTGAGATACTCCTGTTCTGTCAGGCTCTGAGCATCACGCAGAGCAAGCCGCTCCACGATAGGTCTGGGAATGAAAAAAGAGGAGCCATCCTCCGACACAGCGAAATAGCCCTTGCCGGCAGCTCCTCTTCTGATATGTCCGAAGACTGACTGATTAACGTTTTGAGAACTGGAACTTAGCTCGTGCGCCTTTCTGTCCATACTTCTTTCGTTCAACCATTCTGGAGTCTCGTGTCAAGAATCCATTAGCTCTCAGGACCTTGATATTGCTCTCATCGTAATGTGCGAGTGCACGAGCGATGCCGTGTCGGCAGGCACCAGCCTGTCCAGACGGTCCGCCGCCCTTCACATTGATGACAATATCAAATTTGGTTAGTACATCGGTAACATCCATCGGCTGTTTCACCACATAGACAAAACTCGGGTTACCAAAGTAATCTTCTACAGTCTGGTCATTCACTTTGATCTGACCGTTTCCCTCTCGGAGGTAGACTCTCGCTATAGCTGTCTTTCTTCTTCCTGTTCCCAGTGCAAGGTTTACATTATTCACCACTGTATCGCTCCTGAACCTTAAATTTCTACCTTGATAGGCTGCTGGGCAGCATGTGGATGGTCTGCGCCCGCATAGACTTTCAGATTAGTGAAGAGTGTTCTTCCCAATCTGCCTTTTGGAAGCATGCCACGGATAGCGTGCTCCATGGGGAATACCGGTTTTCTGACAACCATGTCTTTGTAGACTTCACTTGTCAGCCCGCCGGGATACCCTGAGTGACGGTAATAGATCTTCTTATCTTCTTTTCCGCCGGTCAGTGCTGCTTTCTCAGCATTGATGATGATAACAAAGTCACCAAGATCCTGGTGCGGTGCGAATTCAGGCTTGTTCTTGCCTCTCAGAATGTTAGCAGCTGCTACAGCTACTCGGCCCAGACGTTCGCCTTCAGCATCGATGAGATACCACTTTTTTACGACGTCTTTCGGTTTTACAAATATCGTTTTCATATCTTCTACCCTATTATGGAAATAGCATTCAATCAGTGTAAGCGGTGTATCTTTTCATATTTACCGCCTAATGTCAATAAGCTCAAAGAATCGTATGCGATTTTTTATCCGGGCATACCAATCCCCAATCCTGAGCTAACCATTGTTCCCTTTCCGCCCTCACGTCCACTTGCTTTTTGCCATGTCTGTCAGTATCTTCACACTATGAACATACATATAGACACAGACAAGTGTGCCGGTTGCGGACTGTGCAGCCATATAGCACCAACACTCTTCTTCATTGACGGATACCATGCGTGCCTGATGCCTGACAGCGAAGAACTCATCAAAGACGACGAGATCCTTCGGTGCAGAGTCCAGGAGATCCTGGAGACCTGCCCCTTTCGGCCATCACCATCGAATACGATGAACAGGATCAGCCGATCACCAACGAGCAATGTGCTGATCACTTCCTGTTCTTTGCGCCGCCATCGGAGAAGACGAACTAGCAGCTTCTGCCTTACAGCAGAGGCGCTTCTGCCCTCTCTTTCGGACAGCTGCATGCATCATACCGCTGTCTCATCCACCATTGATCGATCTCACGAACCGCAGGACACCCTGTATCTCGCCCTCAGAGAACTCTCTGGGGATGATCACCGGGTAGTTCTCGCCCGGAGGCAGCAGAACTCCCTGCTCGAGGGCTTTTTTTAAAGACCTCGATGTACGCAGCCGATTCCAGCCGTGTGTTGATATACGGGCCTCGTCTGTCCCATTCCAGCACATCGATCAGTCGCTGGAACTCCGAACCATACCCGAGAGGGCTGTGCATCTCACGAATCAGAGCAGATATCGTTTTGATCAGCGCATCAATCAGGAACGGAGAGAGCATATCAGAGGCAGGCATCTTCTTGAGTGTTTCAATATCACGTACACATACCACGTTCGGAGCAAAACTTCCCGGGAAAGGAAAAATTGGTAGAAGCAAGTCAGGCTTAACTTGCTGCTCCGGAAGGAATGGTCGCCAATACATCATTCGTTCATCCACCGTACCGGTCATCGCAGGGTCAAGGATATGGCCGCCTTTCACCCGCTTTCCCGTTGCCATGGACAACGCCTCAACGTCCGTTCTCTGTTCGCATACACACGGAATGCTGGATAGTCAGTGAACATGAGTTTCAATATTTTTTCAAGCCTTCCATCGTAGATTGAAGGATATTCTGCAAATAATCCACGGGAAATCGTCGATTTCACCGCCTGAGAGATTCCCGGCGGCCGATGCCCGAGCAGGGCTCTGCCATTATTCTGGTACAGATCGATATAGCGCTGGCCGGTCCGGTCATAGAGCCGGTACCCTCTGGCACGTACGATGATCGGCATCGTATACGCATGTTGACTCAGTTCTTTTCCCATATGTCTATCTTATCAGTCCTTTGCAATCTTCTCAAGCGGTGCATACTTGGTGATGAACTGCATTCTGGTGCCGGTATCGAATCCGACGACTACCATCTCACGCCCGTTCTCTATCCGTGAAGAGACAATATACCCGTTCCCGTAGGCATCATGGAAGACCCTGTCACCCGGGGCATACTCACCCCGCTCGGTCTTCTGCGTCCTGTCCTGCACGATCCTCCGTGCAAAGGCCGAAGCTCCCGGCTGCCAGCCCTTCTGGTGATCTCATACCCGGCCTCACCCGAGAACTCCGAGGAAGGGCGACCTGCGGTAACCACATACTCCATCGGCAGCTCCTTGAGGAACCGGGAGGGCATCTGGTACTTGGTCTGTCCCCAGAGCGAACGACGGCGGCAGGCTGTGAAGTAGAGCTCATCACGGGCACGGGTGATGCTGACATAGAAGATCCTTCGCTCCTCTTCTATATCCTCATCACTCTCGCTGGCCCTGCCGGGGAACAGCCCCTCTTCCATCCCCGAGATGATCACCCGGTCGAACTCCAGCCCCTTGGTGTTATGCATGGTGATCAGCGTCACGCCAGGCTGACTTGAAGGGTCGTGCATACCGACGGTGGTAGGATCGAGCTCAAGCGTCTCCATGAACCGTACCAGCCCCTCCCGTCCTCTGGGATAGATCGTCACCGCATTGACCAGCTCTTCGAGGTTGTTGAGTTTCTGCGTGGAGGCGATCAGATCCTGCTGCCGGTAATGCTCGATGAGGCCGAACTCCTTGAGTGTCTCCTGCGTGAAGACCGGCAGATCGACCGTATCAAGCCGCACTCCTGCCCGTTCATAGGCAGAGAGGAACTCCAGAGCACCCTTCTTGGCCTTGCCTTTGAGCTTGCCCTCAAGGGCAAGCTTCATCCCTCGATGCAGTCGCCTCCGCTGCTTGCAGCACAGGAGAGCACAGCACTCAGCGATGAGGGACCTATGCCCCGGACCGGTTTGTTGGCGATCCTGCGAAAGGAGACCTCATCGGAGGGATTGAGCAGCAGCGACAGGATCGCCAGGGCGTCCTTGATCTCCTCACGGTCATAGAACCGCAGGGCACCGATGATCTTATAGGGGATCTTCATCCGCATGAAGACCGTCTCGAAGGCTGCCGACTGGGCATTGGTCCGGTAGAGGATAGCCGTATCATCGTACCGATGATCTTTGCTGACGAGCTCTGCACAGTACTGTGCCTCGGCGAACTGATCCTCGAAGAAGGAGAGGGCGGCCTTGCTGCCGTCCTCCCGATCGGTACGCAGCACCTTGCCGTGCCGTCCGGTGTTGTGTTTCACCACCGCTGCGGCGATGGCCAGGATGTTCCCGGTCGAACGGTAGTTCTGTTCGAGCTTGACCACTTTCGTACCGGGGAAGTGATCCCCGAAGGTGAGGATGTTTCGCAGTTCAGCCCCCGGAATCGGTAGATCGACTGATCGTCATCTCCCACGACACACAGGAAGGTCCCTCACTGTAGAGCTGCTGCAGCAGTTTGAACTGCGCGACATTCGAGTCCTGATACTCATCGACGAGGATCACCCGAAAGCGTGAACAGACGTTGCGACGGATCTCCCGGTTATCACGGAGCAGCTCGACAGAACGCATGATCAGATCCCCGAAATCCACATTGCCGATCGATCTCATCTTCTGCTCATACGCCCGGTACATCGTGGGAAATCGAGAATCCATGCTGATGCTGTTCAGATCATCATCGGGGGTGAGACAGTAATCCTTCGCCCTGCTGATCCATCTGGCGATCGGTTTGAGTTCCTTCCGCTTGTAATCAGGATAGATGCTGTGCAGCACCGTGACCGCATCCTCATCATCATAGATGGTGAAGTGAGCTGAAAGCCCGAGATCTGCCGCATACCGCCTGAGCAGCCAGGCACCGAAGGCATGGAAGGTACGGATCATGGAGTACTGTGCTCCGTCCGCCATGCGGTCGAGCCGCTGACGCATCTCCTTGGCAGCCTTGTTGGTGAACGTCACCGCCATGATGGAGTAGGGGTTGCATCCCAGCTCCCTGATGAAGTAGGCGATCTTCGTGGTGATCACCCGGGTCTTGCCAGACCCTGCCCCGGCAAGCACCAGCAGCGGTGCCTCATGTTCAAGCACCGCTCTCCTCTGTTCCTCGTTCAGTACGCTCAGCAGGTCATCCGCTCTCTCAGTCATCTTCCCTTCCCCGTTCGCCTCTCGTCCAGATATACACCATCAGACAGGGATCGCTTCAAGATCCACACCGATGACCCTCGTGATCCTGCACAGCAGCCGGTCCCCCGGTCTTCCGTGATCTGAGAGCACGACCACCAGACCATCGACCTCCGGTGCCTGTGAGGCGATCCTGCCGATCAGCAGCTCCTCACCCTCCACACACTCCTCGATGAGTACCGGCAGTTCACGGCCGACCCATCGGGCCAACTGCTCTTCGGTGATCTGCTGCTGGACCGCTTCGAGCTGTGGTTTGAAGATCTCTGCCTGCTCGATGGCAGCGGCATGCTCCTGTTCACTGCGATCGGCGTAAGCCGGCGTCCCCTCTTCGAGGGAGTAGATGAAGCAGCCGGCCAGTCGAGCCGGGCATCTCTGACGAACTGCAGCAGCTCGTCTCTGGCCTGCTGATCCTCATTGAGGAATCCCAGCAGGAAGGTGGATCGGATCACCGCATCGGGCACTTCCGCCCTGATCTCTTCGATCAGCTGCAGATAGCTCTGAGCACTGCCGGTCCTCCCCATGCTCCGCAGCACCGGTACCGATGCATGCTGGAAGGGTATATCGAAATAGGGTGCGATCGTATCGCGTGAGCGGATGAGCTTCGGCAGCTCCTTCGGGAAGTCATCCGGATGGATATAGAGCAGACGGATGAGAAAATCCCCGGGAAGCAGCGAGAGGGCATCAAGGAGTTCGAGGAACTCCGACCCCCCGCGGTCGCGACCGAAGGCTGCAAGGTCCTGGGCGATCAGGTTGATCTCATAGACCCCGCTGGCGATCAGCTCTCTGACCTCGTCGATCACATCCTGCTGGCTCCTGCTGCGAAGCGGACCCCGGATCAGCGGGATCGCACAGTATCGGCAGCGGTGATCACACCCCTCTGAGATCTTCACATAGGCAGATCCTGCAAAGGAGAGGAGCTTGTCACGGTGCATGTACTCCCGCTTGGATATATCAGGGTAGTCGGGCATGCAGAGCACCCGCTCCCCGTCCATGACGCTCTCAGCCGCGGTGGTGATGACCGCGAGATCATTGTTGCCGAAGAACCCGTCCACTTCAGTCAGTTCCTCGTTCATCTCCTGTCCGTACCGCTGTGCGAGGCAGCCTGTCATGAGGATCTTCGTATCAGGGCAGAGGGCTCTGAGTGAGAAGACCGCATCGAGGGACTCCTCTCTGGCGGGCTCTATGAACCCGCAGGTATTGATCAGGATCAGATCCGCCTGCTGCGGATCCTCCGTAAACGTCCAGCTGCCGGTCTCTGTGAGTGCTTTGAGCATGACCTCCGCATCCACCTGGTTCTTGGCGCAGCCAAGATTCTCTATGTAACATCTTTTCATGCGCCCATCTTCTCTGATTGTCTCCCCTTGGTCAATATCTGCAGAACGCTCGTGACCGAAGAACTCATGACGGCAAAAAAACAATTCTCCTGCGTGATGTTATTCTCACAGAGAGTGGGTAATTCGTGGTATCCTGCTATATGAGAATAGTATACCTGAAAAACTCATCGTAAGGAGATCATAACGGCTGTATTATATTATTGATATAAATCCATATATGTATTACGATCGACAGGTTATATGCAATGCTATACAAAATCTTTCAGCGAGGATAGTCTATGACAAAGTACATCATTAGACGCCTGCTCGGTATGATCCCAACCCTTCTGGTGATCATCACCATAAGCTTCTTCATCATCCGAATCGCCCCCGGCGGACCATTTGATTCAGAGAAAGCTTTACCGGAGCAGGTGCTAAAGAACATCGAGGCCAAATACCACCTTGACGAACCGCTCATCATGCAATACGGCAGATATCTGTTCGATATCGCCAGGGGAGACCTTGGACCGTCGTACCGATACCAGGATAACGATGTCAATTTCTATATCTTCTCCAGCCTTCCAAACTCCATCATGCTCGGGATGATCTCCCTCGGGATAGCCATCATATTCGGTATCAGTGCCGGTATGCTGTCATCGGTCCGGCAGAACACCTGGGTCGATTACACGACGATGTCCATAGCGGTCATCGGTATCTCAGTCCCGCTGTTCGTCATAGGCCCGCTGATGCAGTATATCTTTGCCCTGCGGCTCGGGTGGCTGCCCACCTCCGGATGGATCGAGAGTGAATACGGGATCAAGACCCTGATCATGCCCGCTCTCACCCTCTCCTTCCCCTATTTTGCCAATATTGCGCGTCTGACCCGATCGAGCATGCTCGAGACCCTCAGAAGCGACTATATCAGGACAGCCAAGGCCAAGGGACTCAAGAACTCGGTCATCCTGTTCAAGCATACCCTCAAAGGGGCCATGCTTCCTGTCGTCAGCTACCTCGGACCTGCCTTTGCAGGGATCATCACCGGTTCTGTCGTCGTCGAACAGATCTTCCGTGTCCCCGGACTTGGCAAGTTCTTTGTGCAGTCCTCCTTCAACCGTGATTACACATTGATCATGGGAGTGGTTATCGTCTATTCAGTGATTCTGATCGTCATGAATTTCTTTGTCGATATCCTCTACTCATATCTTGATCCAAGAATCTCATACAATTAGGAGTTCCCATTGGCAAAGCTCAAAAAGACTACAGAGACCATGGTCAATGAATTTGACCAGGAACAGAAAGGGAACAGTCTCACACGAGATGCATGGAGACGTCTTAAGAAGAACAAGATGGCCGTACTCAGTATCGTCATCGTAACCATATATGCATTTCTGTCACTGTTCGCATCATTCCTCCCCATCTACTCCTATAAGGAGATCATTCTCGACCACCAGCATCTGAGACCTTCCCTGACCATGACGGCAGGGGAACTCATGGTAGAGAAGAAGATGCGGGACATCTACTTCCAGGCTTATCGGGACGGACGTATCGTCATCTCCGAAGCTGAGGAACTACGGGTAAAATCCATGTCCCCCACCCAGAAGTGGGAGTACTTCACGGCCATCGGTGAAGCAGAGGGCGTGACCCTCACCGCTTCTGAGCAGCGGACTCTGGACCGTATGCTCGAAAAGATCGAGACCGAGCTGATCTTCGATATCGACAGGATCCACATCATCGATGAGGACGGCAGAAAGACCGATATCAGGAAGCTCTCCTCCGATGAACTGGTTGACCTCTATGCAGAGCTGACCGGTTCCTCCCGTGACAGCATCATCACTCAGGGGGCCAAAGAGGTAGTCCAGCAGGTCTCGAACCAGACAAAAGTGGCCAACAGCGGTGTCTCTGACATCGAGATGGAACGGTTCGTCTCAGATGCGCTGGAAGACCTGTCAGAGAAAAAAGAAGAGTCCATGCTGAAGGCGAACCTGCTGAGCAAGATCAATAACGAGGTAGAGGACTATGCCGAAGACGACCTTGATGAAGTGGTCGCACAAGGCGAACAGACCTTCCCGCTCAAGAAGACCATCACGGTGAACAGCACCATGACCGCTGATGTGGAAGCATCACGGAAACATGATCGCAGATACTACTTCGGCACCGACTACGCAGGACGTGACATGCTCTCACGTATCATCTACGGAGGACAGGTCTCGATCGCCATCGGGTTCATCGGTACGATCACCAGTGTGCTCATCGGTATCATCGTCGGTGCATTCGCCGGATACCTCGGAGGCAAGGTCGACTACATACTCATGCGTATCGTCGATGTCATCTACGGGCTTCCCTACATGCTGCTCGTCATCATCATGATGGCGATCTTCGGACGGAACATCCTCAACCTCTTCTTCGCACTGGCTATCGTGAGCTGGCTCACCGTAGCCCGTATGGTCAGAGGGCAGATCATCTCATTGAAGAACTCGGAGTTCATCGAGGCGGCACGATCGATGGGGGCTTCTCCCCAAAGGATCATCTTCCGACACCTGGTACCGAACTCCCTGAGTATCATCATCGTCTTCTCGACGCTGAGGATTCCGGCATTCATCATGATGGAGTCGTTCCTCTCCTTCCTTGGACTCGGCGTGCAGGCTCCATATGCCTCTTGGGGATCACTTGTCGGTGATGCTGTCGAAGGGATGACCCTCTATCCATGGCGACTGATGTTCCCGGCCATTGCCATGACCCTGTTCCTCTTCGCCATGAACTTCCTTGGGGACGGGCTCAGAGATGCATTCGACCCTCAGAGCAAGAACCAACTATAAGGAGCTTAACGTAGATGAAAGAGAAACTATTAGAAGTCAAGGGACTTGCAACATATTTCAAGACCGACAGCGGCGTGGTGAAGGCCGTTGACGGCGTCTCCTTCGACCTGTATCCCGGAGAGACTCTCGGGATCGTCGGGGAGTCAGGCTGCGGTAAATCGGTCACCAACCTCTCGATCATGAAACTCATCCCATCCCCTCCGGGCAAGATCGTGGGGGGAGAGGTCATCTTCAAGGGAGAGGATATCCTCAAGAAGTCCGAAGAGCAGCTGAGAAAGATCAGGGGCAACAGTATCTCCATGATCTTCCAGGACCCGATGACCAGTCTCAACCCATTCCTGCGGATCTCCACCCAGATGATCGAGACCATCGTACTCCATCAGGACATGAGCAAGGCAGCGGCGAAGAAGAAAGCCATCGAGATGCTCACTCTGGTCGGGATCCCGGCACCGGAAAAACGTATCGACAGCTATCCGCATCAGTTCTCCGGCGGGATGCGACAGCGGGTCATGATCGCCATGGCTCTGAGCTGCAATGCAGATGTGCTGATCGCCGATGAGCCCACTACGGCTCTGGATGTGACCATCCAGGCCCAGATCCTCGAGCTGATCGATGAGCTCTCAAAGAAACTCAACACCTCGGTGATCCTGATCACCCATGACCTCGGGGTCGTAGCAGGTATGTGCGATACCATGTGTGTCATGTATGCGGGACGGATCGTGGAGAAGGCGGAGACCCATGCGCTCTTCGCAAAGCCCCTCCATCCCTATACCACCGGACTGATACAGTCGGTCCCCCGACTCGATAAGGATAAGAAACAGCGGCTCTTCTCCATCGAGGGACAGCCGCCGAACCTGATCGATCTGCCGGACTGCTGCCCGTTCCATCCCCGCTGTCATAAGGCGATGGACATCTGCAGGACCAAGTATCCGGTACTCACTGAAGTGGAACCGGGACGAGAAGTCGCCTGCTGGCTCTACAGGGACAAGGAGGGAGAGAGATGAGCAACACGAAACCACTGCTTGAGGTGAAGAACCTCAAGATGCACTTCCCCATCGAAGAGGGGGTCCTGATCAAGCGTCAGGTCGGCGCGATCCGGGCAGTAGACGGTATCTCATTCACCGTCAACTCAGGTGAGACCCTCGGGATCGTCGGAGAGTCAGGATGCGGCAAGTCGACCACAGCCAGGGCGATCGCCCAGCTCTACACCCCGACTGACGGAGAGGTGCTCTTCGAAGGAAAGGATCTGGTGACCATGTCATCAAAGGAGCTGCTGAAGACCAGGAAGAACATCCAGATGATCTTTCAGGATCCGTATGCATCCCTCGATTCCCGCATGACCGTCAGAACGATCATTGCCGAACCACTGGAGATCTACAGCAGAACGGGCATCATGAAGATGACCACCGAAGAGATCGAACAACGGGTCGAAGAGCTCATGGAGCGTGTGGGACTCTCACGGTTCTACAAGAACCGCTATCCGCATGAGTTCTCGGGCGGGCAGCGTCAGCGTATCGGGATCGCCCGTGCACTTGCGCTCAACCCCAAGATCATCCTTGCCGATGAGCCGGTGAGTGCCCTTGATGTGTCGATCCAGTCACAGATCCTCAATCTGCTCAGTGATCTGCAGAAGGAGATGGGGCTGACCTATATCTTCATCGCACATGACCTGGCTGTCATCGAGTATATCAGCACCCGTGTCGCTGTCATGTATCTGGGCAAGATCGTAGAGATCTCAGAATCCAAGGCTCTCTATAAGAATCCGCTGCATCCCTACACCCAGGCACTGCTCTCAGCAGCCCCGATCCCCGATCCCCTCATCGAGCGTAAGAGACAGCGGATCATCCTCACCGGGGATGTCCCCTCTCCAGATGTGGAACGGTACGGCTGCTATTTCTATGACCGATGCCCGAAGAAGATGGATCACTGCAAGACCCATATCCCGCCGATGGAACAGATCGATGAGAACCATCAGGTCGCCTGCTGGCTGCATGTCGACAAGGCAAAGTGGCCCGTCTAGGACCGCAGGACTCATTAGTATCACAGAAGAGGCTGCCGATCGGCAGCCTCTTCTTTCTGTCTCCCCTCAGAGCAGTTCCTCTTCTGTCATGCCCTCCAGATCATCCTCCTGGATCAGAGGCACCTCACAGTAGCGTGCGATCGCTGCAGCTGCCCGTTCGGTCCTTCCTGCCGATCTCTTGAGCCTGATGATCTCGATAGGATAGGTATCACCATCGGTCAGGACCACTGAGAAGGTGGTATAGAGCCTGTTTGCCCTGGTCTTCACGACCGGTCTGAGCCCTTTTGCCCCTTTCCTGAAGTGTGAGAGGGTGAAACTCTCTATATCTTCGAGTGCATGGGTCCGCTTCCGGTAGATGAAGAGCATGCCGAAGCGATAGGCCATGTTCCTGTGCCCTCTATCAAAGGTCCAGGACTCTCTATAGGTAGCTGCGGTAGCCAACAGGAGTGTGAAGAACATGGGTGTCCCCCAGAGAGTGAAGTCAGGCTCACGGCTGTAGGAGAACGCCCCCACGAGGAGGACACACAGAAAGAAAAGATAGAACACACGATACCAGAGTCCTATACCGTATATGAGCCTTCCATCCTTCGTTGTTCGTAAAATTAACTTCATCATAGTGTTAAACACTCCATGTTAGATACTATATACTATTAAAAAATGAATTTCTACTTGCTTATTTGCCTATTTTGTCTTAACCTTAACTCTGAGAAAAATTTTTATTATGTAAGGAGACATGAGCATGAAAAAGCTATTGACTGTTCTATTATGTCTCTTCCTTGCCATGGGAGTATTCATCTCCTGTTCAGGCAAAGAAGAAGCTGCACCTGCAGCAGAAAAGGTTGTTGAGACACCTAAGGCAGAGACTCCTGCTCCTAAAGCAGAAGCCACTAAAGCAGAAGCCACTAAAGCAGATGTCGCAGCTGCACCTGCACCAGTTGCAGATGAACCTGCTGTATTCAAACTGATCAACGGTGCTGAACCGGAATCACTGGATCCACATCTGATCCAGGGTGTTCCCGAGCACAGAATCTATGAATCACTCTTCGAAGGCCTCTTTGCCTACGACCCATGACAGCAGATGCTATCCCGGGTCTTGCAGAAAGCTACGAAGTCAGTGATGACGGTCTTGTGTATACATTCACCCTGCGCGATGCAGTTTGGAGTGATGGTGTAGCGATCACAGCTCAGACGGTAGTCGATTCATGGCTGAGAGAACTCAACCCTGAAACAGCTGCTCCCTATGCATGGTTCCCATCCATGTTCGTCGCTGGTGCTGCTGAATACAACGGATCAGACAATCCTGACCCTTCTGTCGTTCAGATCAGAGCACTTGATGACAAGACATTCCAGATGGAACTGATCGGACCCCTTCCCTACGTCCTCGGTGCACTGCCCCACTACTCATTCGCTGTAGTACCTCTGCATGCCATCGAGAAATTCGGTGCAGAATGGACATCACCTGAGAACTTCGTAGGTAACGGACCATTCGTTCTCAACGATTGGAAGCCACAGCAGTATATCTCTGTTGTCCCTAACGACAAGTACTGGGATGCCGAGGCTGTTCAGCTTGATGAAGTAGTCTACTATGCCATCGATGACAACAACACCGCGTACAACATGTACCTCAACGGTGAAGTCGACTGGATGACCACTGTACCTTCAGATCAGCTTGAAGCAGCAAAGATGAGAGATGACTACTATGCATCACCTCAGCTTGCAACCTACTACTACGTGTTCCAGGTAGAGAAAGCACCCTTTGATGACGTGAACGTTCGAAAAGCTTTTTCACTCGCTGTAGATAGAGATGCTCTGGTAGAGCAGATCACACGTGCAGGACAGATCCCTGCATGGGGAATCGTCCCTCCGATGACCGGTTATGACGGACTCGGTGAACCTGTGATGGATATCGACATGGCTCAGGAAATGCTTGCAGACGCAGGATATCCTGACGGCGAAGGGTTCCCTGAGACTGTTATCCTGTATAACACATCAGAAGGCCATAAGAAGATCGCTGAATTCCTCCAGCAGGAATGGGAAAACAACCTGAACGTCGAAGTGAAACTGGAGAACCAGGAATGGGGAACTTACCTCAAAAACAGAAACGAGGGAGAATTCCAGATCGCTCGAGCTGGATGGGTCGGAGACTATCAGGATCCTAACACATTCCTCGATATGTTCATCACCGGCGGTGCTATGAACGGCGGACGTTACTCTAACGATGATTACGACAGACTGATCAACAAAGCTGCACGTATGACTCCTGGTGCAGAACGTTTCGCTACCCTCATGGAAGCAGAGAGCTACATGGTCAACGTGGATCAGTCAGTCATGCCTCTCTACTACTATGTCACGCTTAACATGATCGATACTGACAAATGGGGCGGATGGCACACCAATACCATGGATTACCACCCAACCAAAGATATCTATCTGAAATAGTTTTTTCATGATCCCATGAAGGACCACCATATGGTGGTCCTTTTTTATGGACTGCACTGATCTCTGCGATAGTCCTGTCCCCATACGAAGAGAGCCGCCTGGTATCAGGCGGCTCTCTTCATACAGTGGAGAATTCTTCAGGATCTATCGCTGCAGTTTGCTCACTCAGTTGGTGATGGGATCCACGGAGAGGATGATATCTTCGATCGAAGCACCGGGGGCTACCATCGGCAGCACCACATCATCGATGGGGATCTCACAATCGACCAGGACCGGTCCTCCGACTGCCAGAGCAGCTTTCAGCACGGTCTGGATGTCATCCTCGAGCCCGAGCTTCATCGCATCCACCCCGAAGGCATCTGCAAGTTTCACCCAGTCGATCTGATGATCGAGCGTAGTAGCCGAGTAGCGCTTGTCATAGAACATCGTCTGCCACTGCCGTACCATCCCGAGGGTGTGGTTGTTCATCAGCAGGATCACGATCGGGATCCGGTACTTCGCGATGGTCCCCAGTTCGTTGCAGTTCATCTGGAAGCTGCCGTCCCCGGCGATGCTCACCACCTGCCTGTCAGGTCGTCCGAGCTGTGCACCGAAGGCTGCCCCGGTCCCGAAGCCCATCGTACCGAGACCTCCGGAGGTGATGAACGATCCTGACTGGGTGTACTTGAAGAACTGTGCAGCCCACATCTGGTGCTGACCAACTTCAGTCACGATGATCGCCTTCTCTCCGAGCAGGTCATTCAATGCTCTGATGATGTCTCTGGGACGTCTGTTCTCGGTCGTGACCCGGATCGGGTAGCGTCTCTTCCACTCAGCGATCTTCTCAAGCCATTGGCTGTGATCGATCCGGGTGGTGATCCGCTCATTGATCATAGTCAGGACCGCCTGCACATCACCGATGACATGGTGGTAGGTCTGGATGTTCTTGTTGATCTCTGCCGGGTCTATATCGATATGGAGGACCTGCGCCTTACGGGCGAACTTATCTGCCTTGCTCACTACCCGGTCACTGAACCTGGCTCCGATGACGATCAGCAGATCACAGCGGGAGACGCCCATGCTCGATACCTTGGTACCGTGCATGCCGATCATACCGGTGTACTGCGGGTGGGTAGCGGGGAAGGCCCCTTTGCCCATGAGGCTCACACAGACCGGTGCCTGGATCTTCTCAGCGAACTCGAGCAGTTCTGCCGATGCCCGTGACCCGTTCACTCCGCCTCCTGCGTAGATGAAGGGATTCGATGCATTGGTGATCAGTTCCACCGCTGTCTCTATATCCTGGATGCGTATGCGTTCAGGGTGTCGTGAGATCGGCTTGGGAGCCTTGTAGGTGTACTCTGCTTCGTAGGCAGTGACATCTTTGGGAATATCTACCAGGACCGGTCCCGGACGGCCCTCCTGAGCGATATAGAAAGCCTCGCGTATGACATCAGCCAGATCGGCAACATCTTTTACGATGTAGTTATGCTTGGTGATCGGGATGGTCACCCCGGCGATATCGACTTCCTGGAAGCTGTCCTTACCCAGCAGGGGTACCGGGACATTCCCGGTGATGGCTACCATGGGGGTGGAATCCATGTATGCCGTAGCGATCCCGGTCACCAGATTGGTCGCTCCCGGTCCGGAGGTCGCGATGCAGACACCCACTTTCCCTGACACCCGTGCATAGCCGTCTGCAGCATGTGCGGCTCCCTGCTCGTGAGCAGTGAGGATATGGGTTATGGCATCGCTGTTCTTGTACAGTTCATCATAGATGTTCAGTACCGAACCGCCCGGGAACCCGAACACGGTGTCCACTGACTGTTCCTTCAGACACTCGATCAGTATCTTCGCTCCTCTCATTCGCATATATCACTCCTTCGCACCTGCTGTGCTCTGCAGTCTCCTAGAGATCCTTGAAGACCGCTCCGGTACTCGCTGAACTCACCATCGCCGCATACCGAGCAAGGTAGCCTGAACGGACCTTCGGGGTAGGCGGTACAAATGATCTCTTTCGCTGCTCCATCTGCTCATCGGTGATGTCCAGTTTCAGCAGCCCTGCCTGTATATCTATGATGATCGTATCACCCTCTTCCACATAGGCGATCGGTCCGCCCTCTGCAGCCTCCGGTGATATATGTCCGATAGATGCCCCGCGGGTAGCCCCGCTGAATCGACCATCGGTGATCAGTGCCACATCCTTATCAAGTCCCATCCCAGCGATCGCCGAGGTGGGGGAGAGCATCTCACGCATGCCGGGTCCGCCTTTCGGGCCTTCATACCGGATGACGATCACGTCCCCCTTGTTGATCTTCCTGTTCATGATCGCAGCATTGACGTCCTCTTCTGATTCGAGACCCGTGCCGGTCCCTGATGCTTGAGCATCTCCGGTGCCACGGCAGAGCGCTTTACCACGCATCCATCCGGCGCGAGGTTCCCTTTGAGTACGGCGATGCCGCCGGTCTCACTGAAGGGGTCCTCGATCGGTCGGATCACTTCGGTGTCGAGATTGAACGCTGCCGCGATGTTCTCCCCTGCACTCTTCCGGTCACCGTCCGGCAGGTGAGATCGAGCAGGTCCCTCTTCGAGAGTTCCTTCATGACCGCCTGCACGCCGCCTGCTGCATAGAGGTCCTCGATATGATGGGAGCCTGCAGGAGCAAGGTGACAGAGGTTCGGGGTCCGGGCAGAGACATCGTTTGCGATGTCGATGCTCAGGGCGACCCCTGCTTCATGGGCGATCGCCGGGAGGTGGAGCATGCTGTTGGTACTGCAGCCGAGGGCCATATCGACAGTGAGGGCATTCATGAATGCCTGCTCGGTCATGATATCTCTCGGTCTCAGGTCTGCTTTCAGGACCTCCATGATCTGGTAGCCGGCCTCTTTGGCCAGACGGTCACGTTCAGCATAGACTGAGGGGATCGTACCGTTGCCGGGAAGTCCCAGACCCAGAGCTTCGGTGAGACAGTTCATACTGTTCGCCGTGAACATGCCTGAGCAGGAGCCGCAGGAGGGGCATGCATTATTCTCATACTGCAGCAGTTCCGCTTCACTCATCGTACCTGCGGTGTAGGAGCCGACCGCCTCGAACACGTTCGAGAGACTGACTGCACCTTTGCCTTTGATCTTCCCTGCAAGCATCGCACCGCCGCTGACCACGATCGTGGGGATGTTCAGCCGTGCAGCAGCCATCAGCATGCCGGGAACGACTTTGTCACAGTTCGGTACCATGACCAGCGCATCAAAGGCGTGCGCCATGGCGACCGCTTCGATCGAGTCGGCGATCAGCTCACGGGTACACAGGGAGTAGCGCATCCCTTCGTGTCCCATGGCGATGCCGTCACAGACACCGATCGAGGGGAACTCCATCGGGGTACCGCCGTTCATACGGATACCGGCCTTCACCGCATCCACGATACGGCGCAGGTGAATATGACCGGGGATGATCTCATTCGCTGAGTTCACCACCCCGATGAAGGGCCGTTCGATCTCACGATCGGTGAGCCCGAGGGCTTTCATCAGTGAACGGTGCGGTGCACGCTCGATCCCTTTCTTCGATCGATCACTTCTCATATCTTCGCTCCTCGTCCCTTCACATACTGCTTGAACTCGGCAAGCAGGGATCTGGTCACAGGTCCTGCGACTCCATCCCCGATGACTCTGCCGTCGAGGTCTGTCACCGCTATGAGCTCAGCTGCGGTGCCTGTGAGGAAACACTCATCGGCGCAGTAGACATTGAAGAGAGTGAAGGCCTTCTCTTTTACCGTCAGTCCCTTCTGCTGTGCGATCTCCAGGACCGAGCTTCGAGTGATCCCGTCAAGGTCCCCAGATGGATCGGCGGGGTCCACAGCTCCCCTTTGGTGATGATGAAGATATTATCACCGGTGCACTCTGCTACCAGACCGTCTTCGGTGAGCATCAGTGCCTCCGGAGCTCCGAGTCTGTCTGCCTCTGCACGGGCGAGGATGTTATTGAGATAGTTCAACGATTTGATCTGGGGATCTATGATCGTTGCCTTGTTGCGTCGCTGAGTCGCTGTGATCACCTTCAGACCCTTCTCATAGAATTCCTGAGGGTAGAGAGCGATGGTAGCAGCGATACAGATGATGGTGGGTTTCGGGCATTTGCTCGGTGAGAGACCCAGATCTCCCTTTCCCCGTGTCACCACCAGACGGATATAGCCGTCTGAGATATCGTTCCGTCTGCAAGATTCGACCACGACCTCGGTCATCTCCTCTTTGCTGATCGGGATCGTCAGAGAGATGGCTTTTGCCGCATTATAGAGCCGGTCAATATGGTCATCGAGTTTGAAGACATAGCCGTCATAGGCCCTGATCCCTTCGAAGCAGCCATCACCGTAGAGAAGACCATGATCGAAGACAGATACGACAGCATCCTTCTCCTCAACGAACTTCCCATCCACATAGATCCATTGTTTCCTGTCCATCTTCATCCTCCTATAATGCTTCACATATCAGACGGCCCATCTCTGATGTTCCGATAGATCTCATACCTTCACTCATGATATCGCCGGTACGGTAGCCTCCGTCAAGGACGGTGTTCACTGCCTGTTCGACAGCCTCCGCCTCTTTGAGGAGTCCGAAGGAGTATCTGAGCATCATGGCCACTGACAGGATCGTCGCGATGGGGTTGGCCTTGTCCTGTCCCGCGATGTCCGGGGCTGATCCGTGGATCGGTTCGAACATACCGAAACTCCCTTCTCCCATGCTCGCTGAAGGGAGCATACCGATCGATCCGGTGATCATGCTCGCCTCATCAGAGAGGATGTCCCCGAACATGTTCGTCGTGACGATCACATCGAACTGATGGGGATCCCGTACCAGCTGCATGGCCGCATTGTCCACGTACATATGGTTCAGCGTGACTTCGGGATACGCCTTGGCGACCTCCTCTACGACCGATCTCCACAGACGGGAGCTCTCGAGGATGTTCGCCTTATCGACACTCGTCACTTTCTTATCACGTTTCATGGCGATCTCGAAGCCGAGGATCGCGATCCTTCTGACTTCCGATTCGCTGTAGGCCATCGTATCGTAGGCCTGTGCCCCGGAAGGGTACTCACGTCTTCCCCGTTCTCCGAAATAGATACCGCCTGTGAGTTCCCTGACCACGCAGATATCGAGTCCATCCCCGATGATCTCAGGACGCAGGGGGCAGGCATCGATCAGCTGCTTATAGAGGATCGCAGGTCTGAGATTGGCATAGAGCCCCAGTCCCGCCCGCAGCCCCAGAAGGGCCTGTTCCGGTCGTTTGCTTCCCTCGAGATGATCCCACTTGGGACCTCCCACCGCACCGAGCAGTACCGCATCACTCTCTTTGCAGATGCGCATCGTCTCTTCGGGCAGCGGTTCTCCCACGGCATCAAGGGCAGCCCCTCCAGCCAGTGTATCGGTATAGGTGAACCGGTGACCGAACTTCGTCCCTATCGTATCAAGTACCAGTTTTGCTTCCTGTATGATGTCAGGGCCGATCCCGTCTCCAGGTACTACCGCGATCTTAGCATCCATGTTGCACTCCTTCCGGCAGCCTGTGACTGCCTGTATCCTTATCGTTCCTGGTCCTGCATCAGGCGGTACTCGATGGAGTCCACCAGTGCTATCCAGCTTGCCTGTATGATGTCTGTCGATACACCGACCGTGGTCCACATGTTCACGCCGTCGGTCGATTCGATCAGAACCCGCACCCGTGCCGCAGAAGCCTCTTTGGAATCGAGCACACGGACCTTGTAGTCCGTGAGACTGATTTCACTGAGCACCGGATAGAAGACTTCCAGAGCTTTTCTCAGTGCCCGGTCAAGTGCGTTGACCGGTCCGTCGCCCTCTGCAGCGGTGATCTCCTCGGTCCCGTCCACTCTGATCTTGATCAGTGCCGAGCTGCTCATCTCCTTGACCGAACTCGGCTGTTCACCGATGATCTTGAAGTGATCGAGCTCGAAGAACGGCTTGTACTTACCCAGATGTTTCCTGATCACCAGCTCGAAGGAACTCTCAGCCCCTTCGAACTGATACCCTTCCATCTCGAGTTCCTTCAGCTTCCTGATGATCATCTTAGTCTCTTTCGAACCTTTCGTCAGCTCCGGAGAGACAGCCTGGATGCGTTTGAGGATCATCGACCGTCCGGCGACCTCTGACATGAGGAATCGCCGTTCATTCCCCACCGACTCCGGTGCTATATGCTCGAAGGAACTGGTATCCTTTGAGATCCCATCGATGTGCATACCACCCTTATGGGCGAATGCGCTCTTTCCTACGTAGGGCATACCGTGGGGGATACGGATGTTCGCGATCTCCGCGATACATCGTGCCGTACTCGTGAGGGTAGCCAGTGATCGCTCGGGCAGACACCGCAATCCCAGCTTCAGCTCGATCCCGGGGATCAGGGTGGAGAGGTTCGCGTTGCCGCACCGCTCTCCGAACCCGACGAAGGTCCCCTGCACATGATTCGCCCCCGCTTCGACAGCCAGGATCGAACTTGCTTCAGCCATACCCGAATCGTTGTGAGTATGGATCCCTATGACCTGATCGGGGAACTGATCGACTACGGTCTTCACGGCATCATAGACCTGCCGGGGAAGCGCCCCGCCGTTGGTCTCGCACAGTACCAGGGTATTCGCTCCTCCCTGCACAGCAGCTTCCAGTGACTGGATCGCATACTCCCGGTTATGGGAGAATCCATCGAAGAAGTGCTCGGCATCGAAGAGGACCTCCTTGCCGTTGTTGACGAAGAACGCGATGGTGTCACGGATCATGGCCAGGTTCTCTTCCAGAGAGGTCCTGATGATGTCCGTGACGTGAAAGTCCCAGCTCTTACCGAAGATCACGACAACGGGAGTCTCTGCCTGCAGCAGAGACTGCACGTTCACATCATCTTCCACGGCGATATCGCGTCTGCGCGTACTGCCGAAGGCGGCAAGTCTGCAGTGCTCGAGTTCAAGCTCTGCAGCTCGGCTGAAGAACTCAAGGTCTTTCGGATTCGATCCGGGATTACCGGCTTCGACATAGGCGACCCCGATACGGTCCAGAGCTTGAGGATCTGGAGCTTGTCATGTACGGAGAAGGAGATGCCTTCCCCCTGTGCTCCGTCGCGCAGAGTGGAATCAAAGATCTCTATCTGTCTGCTGCTATTCATGATTCACCTCATAGGCCAGTCGATTCACGGCAGAGAGGCATGCTTTGATACTTGCCTCTATGACGTCGGTGCTGACACCCCGTCCTTTGTAGGTACGTCCGTCTGCCTGGATACGTACCGATACCTCACCCTGTGCATCCTTACCACCTGTGACCGCATGGATAGTATAATCTTCCAGGGTGTAGGAGAAGCCGGTGATCCGCTCTATGGCGCGGAAGGCTGCATCTACCGGACCGTCTCCGGTAGAGACATCACTGAGCAGTCGCTTGCCGAACTTCAGCGTCAGGGATGCTGTCGCGGTCATCCGGTTCCCTGAGTTGATGACAAAGCTCTCGAGAGCATAGGTCGCAGGCACCGCTGTGGTCCTGTTCTCCATCAGGGCTTCGATGTCTTTCTCTGAGACACTCTTCTTGCGGTCTGCAAGCTGCTTGAACTGGGTGAAGACCTCATCGATGATGCTCTTATCCTCGGTGTCATACCCGAGGGCCTTCACATGATCGACGAAGGCATGACGTCCGGAGTGCTTGCCGAGGACCATGGTATTGGTATGCAGTCCGATGGATGCAGGGGTCATGATCTCATAGGTCTGGGTATGGGCAAGGATCCCGTGCTGATGGATCCCTGATTCATGGGCGAAGGCATTGGCTCCGACGATGGCCTTGTTGGGCTGTACGGCGACTCCGGTGATGCTCGAGAGCAGCCTGCTGGTCCGGTAGATCTCAGAGGTCTTGATCCCGCATTCAAGCTGGTAATAGTCCTTTCGGGTATTGAGGACCATGGCTAGTTCTTCCACTGCGGCATTCCCTGCCCGCTCCCCGATACCGTTGACCGTACATTCGAGCTGGGTAGCCCCGGCTTTTGCCGCTGCAAGGGTGTTCGCCACCGCCAGACCCAGATCATTGTGGCAGTGTACAGAGATGACCGCTTTGTCGATGTTCGGTACATGTTCCCTGATACCCCGGATCAGGGCTGCATACTCATCAGGGGTGGTATACCCGACGGTGTCGGGTATGTTCACCGTCGATGCTCCCGCATCGATGACCGCTTCACAGATGCGGTAGAGGAATTCCCAGTCGCTGCGCGATGCATCCTCTGCTGAGAACTCGACATCACCGCAGAGGTTCCTGGCATAGGTGACCATGCGGACAGCCTGATCGAGGACATCCGCACTGTCCATCTTGAGCTTATACTGCATGTGTATGGGAGAGGTCGCGATGAAGGTGTGGATCCTCGGTCGTGCGGCTGTTCTGAGTGCACTCCAGGAGGCGTCGATATCTTTCTGCAGAGCTCGTGAGAGACTGGCGACCGTGCACTCCTTGACTGCAGAGGCAACCGCTTCGATGGCCTTGAAGTCCCCATCGGAGGCGATAGCGAAGCCTGCTTCGATCACGTCAACCTGCAGGGCTTCAAGCTGTTTCGCCAGTCGTACTTTCTCATCGAGGTTCATGCTGTAGCCCGGTGCCTGTTCTCCGTCCCGTAACGTGGTATCAAATAGTATCACTCGCTCTGCCATATCTGTCTCTCTCCTCAATCGATTCCATCACTCACCGGCAGCCGATGCTGCCGGTGAGCCTGCTGCGGTCCTTCGTGCTATTTCTTCAGCCAGCTCATCAGTGAACGCAGCTTCTTCCCTATCACTTCGATGGGATGTTCTGCTTCGATCCTCTTGCGGGCATTGAAGTTCGGTCTTCCGACCTTGTTCTCCATGATCCAGTTTCGTGCGAACACGCCTTCCTGGATCTCTGTGAGGACGTTCTTCATCTCTTTTCGGGTCTCATCGGTGATGATCCTGCGTCCGGTCATGTAGTCACCGTACTCAGCCGTATCGCTGATCGAGTACCTCATGTACTCAAGTCCGCCTTCATTGATCAGGTCGACGATGAGCTTCATCTCATGGCAGCATTCGAAGTATGCCATGGTGGGGCTGTAACCGCCCTCTACCAGGGTATCGAATCCGGCTTTGATCAGCTCGGTGACTCCGCCGCACAGTACAGCCTGTTCACCGAAGAGGTCGGTCTCGGTCTCTTCCTTGAAGGAGGTCTCGAAGACTCCAGCTCTGGCACCGCCGATCCCGGCAGCATAGGCCAGTGCGATCTGCTCTGCATCTCCGGAGGGGTCCTGATGGACTGCGATCAGACAGGGGACTCCCCGGCCTTCCTGATACTGGCTTCGTACTGTATGTCCCGGTCCCTTCGGTGCGATCATGATCACGTTCACATCAGCAGAGGGTTTGATCTGTCCGAAGTGGATGTTGAACCCGTGTGCGAAGGCAAGGTATGCACCCTTCTTGAGGTTCGGTCCGACACTTTCGGTATACAGCTGTGCCTGCCACTCATCATTGATCAGGATCATCACCACATCGGCAGCTTTTACCGCATCAGCAGCGACTGCCACCTTCAATCCTGCCTCTTCGGCCTTTGCCCATGACTTGCTTCCCTCATAGAGACCGACGATCACATCGACTCCCGATTCATGCAGGTTCAATGCATGAGCATGTCCCTGACTTCCGTACCCGATGATCGCTACGGTCTTTCCTTCGAGCAGCCCGAGATTCGCATCTGATTCATAAAACATCTTTCCTGTTGCCATGTGTTAACACTCCTTCTTATTCATATCATCACTGATGGTCTCATCGGTACGTCCGATAGCCGAAAGGCCCGTCCGTACGATCTCCTTTATTCCATAGGGTTCTACCAATCGAAGAAAGGCGGATAGTTTATCCTGGTCCCCAGTAATTTCCATAGTTATGGTCGCAGTATCGACATCCATGATCTTCGCCTTGTAGATATCGGCGATCTGGACCACTTCGGCGCGCTGCGCACGTTCTGCACCGACCTTGATCAGCACCAGTTCCCGTGATACTGATTCTGACGGCTTGAGCTCCTTGATGTGCAGGACATCAATGAGCTTTGCCAGCTGTTTGGTGATCTGCTCGAGTACAGCATGATCACCTCGAAGGACGATCGTCATACGGGACACATCGGGATCTTTGGTTTCTCCTACTGACAGGCTGTCGATATTGTACCCTCTTCTGCTGAAGAGTCCGGCAATACGACTGAGCACTCCAGAGTGGTTGTTCACCAGAACTGATAGTATGTAGCGATCCATCGGCAACTCCTTCGAAAAAAATAGTGTATGCAGCATACAGACGGTTCAGGTACTACGCCTGCCGCCTGACATATATGAATCCCGATGGTACTGTGTGCATATGACACTACCCCGGGCCCTTATATAATCTCGGGCTCAAGCCGGTACTATAGGCTGATGAGTACTAGGTTGATGAGTCTGATAATGACGAGAATGACAGATGGTAGTACAATCACGGGAATGATTGCAGATGGTAGAAGGGTAATGACAGGCAGGATTAGGAGCAGCAGGAACATGGCACCGGCTGTGAGGGCGTGATTCGTCTGGTTCTGTTCTTTCGATCTTTGAAACCACATCGTCGACCTTTCAGAAGAGGGGCGACAGGTGCGGAAGATCATCTCCGTACACATTGTCATATTATACCTCTGTATATATGTAGTTTGGTACTAGTTATACCCCTATGGATTGCCTTAGTCAAGTCAGATGCATAGAATTAAAAGTATAATTTATGCATAAATATAAACTTTTGTGCATACTGGTTATTGCTAATCTCATAGTTGTCCAGTATCCTACCACACTATGAACAAGACAATCAATCCCGGCAGGGTGAGCGGGACGCTGTCAGTCCCGTCATCCAAGTCACAGACCATCAGGGCGCTGATCATAGCATCTCTCGCTGATGGTACAAGTTATATCAAAAATCCGCTCAGATCAGAAGACACCCTCTCGTGCCTGAGAGCATGCAGAGCCATGGGTGCAGTGGTCACCGAAGGCGAACACCACTGGGAGGTGCGGGGCATCTCCCCTGCGGACTCCCCGCAGCAGGAGCCCCTGATCATCGACACCGGGAATTCAGGGACCACCCTCTACCTCGGTGCCGGTATCGCAGCATCACTGGGCAGGGACGTGATCCTCACCGGGGACCACCAGATCAGGAACCGACCGGCAGGTCCGCTGGCAGCGAGTCTGCAGGACCTCGGTGCACAGGTCACCTTCGAGATCCCCGAAGAGCTCGGGCTTGAGCCTGCTCTGGCTCCCGGATGCCCGCCGTTCATGATCAGAGGCCCGCTCACCGGAGGCAGGACGACCATCGCATGCCCGACGAGTCAGTACCTCTCGAGCCTGCTCCTTGCAGCTCCTCTGGCCCTGCAGGATACGGTGATCACCGTACCGCTGCTCAATGAACGGCCCTATGTGGAGATGACCCTCGCCTGGCTCGCAGAAGAGCACATCACCTGCACCGCAGGTGATGACGATGTCTTCACCGTCGCAGGCAGGCAGACCTACAGCGCCTTCGACAAGACCATCTCCGGCGACTTCTCTTCAGCCTCCTTCTTCCTCTGCGCTGCAGCGATCACCGGCAGCACCCTGACGCTCACAGGCCTGGACCCGCAGGATACCCAGGGAGACAAGGACATCATACATGCTCTGCAGCTCATGGGCTGCAAGATCAACTGGGAGGGGGATTCACTCACCGTCATCGGTCCTGAAGGAGGCCTCACCGGCGAGCTCGCCCTGGACCTCAACCCCATCCCGGACACCCTGCCGGTACTCGCGGCGGCAAGCTGCTTCACCGTCGGCATGGTCCGTCTGGAGAACGTGCCGCAGGCACGTATCAAGGAGACCGACCGCATAGCGGTGATGTGCAGCGAACTCACAAAACTCGGAGCCGACATCGAAGAGACCGAAGACGGACTGATCATTCACGGTACCGGAGGCCTTGCCGGCGGGACGGTGGATGGACACGGGGATCACCGGGTGATCATGGCCTGTGCGATCGCAGCCCTCGGATGCAGAGGACCTGTGACCATAGAGGGCACCGACGCCGTCGATATCACGTGCCCCGGATTCTTCGATCTGCTGGCATCGATCAGAACCACCTGACATACATACAAGGAGCCCTGCCATGAGAACCATAGACCTGAGAAGCGATACGACCACCCGACCGGTACCGGCCATGAGAGCGGCGATGGCCGCAGCTGAAGTCGGAGATGATGTCTACCGGGAGGACCCGACGATCAACCGGCTCGAAGAGATGACCGCCCGGATCACCGGGAAAGAGGCTTCCCTGTTCGTCAGCTCAGGTTCGATGGGAAACCTCATCTCACTCTACATCGAGGGAGGACGGGGGAACGAGGTCCTGACGCACAGAGAGAGTCATATCATGCTCCATGAGGTGGGATCCCCTGCAGCGATAGCAGGCGTGATGCCGGTGGGACTCGATGGCAGCAGGGGCATCCTCGATCGAAAGACCATCGAGGCACATCTGCATCCTGATGATTATACCGTCTCACGGGCGACTCTCATAGAACTGGAGAACACCAAAGACGGGGCCTGCTACCCGATCGAAACCCTCAGAGAGATCAGAGCATGCGCCGATGAACACCAATTGAAGATCCATATGGACGGAGCTCGGCTGTTCAACGCTGCAGTCGCACAACAGCAGCAGATCAGCGACATCTGCCGCTATGCGGACAGTCTCAGCTTCTGTCTCTCCAAAGGCCTCGGGCACCTGCGGGAAGCATGCTCTGCGGCAGCAGATCTTTCATCGATCAGGCACTGAAGGTCAGGAAGATGCTCGGCGGAGGCATGAGACAGATCGGTATCCTCGCAGCGGCAGGCATCTACGCTCTCGAACACCACGTAGAACGACTTGCAGAGGACCATGCCCATGCACAGCAGATCGCACAGGCTCTTTCGCAGTGCTCCTGGGCTTCGATCGACCCTGAGCTGACCGAGACGAACATCATCTTCTTCGACACCCCGGAGGTCCCATCTGAACAGGTGGTGGCACTGCTGGAGAAGCAGGGGGTCCTCTGTTTCTCCACCGGATGGCATACGATCAGGATGGTCACCCATCTTGATGTCTCACAGGAAGATACCGACCGAGTCGTACAGGTGATCAAAGATCTCCAAGTGCTCTGAGCAGCGCGTGAGCACCTCCTGAGCCCGCTGCCCCCTCCTCCCTGTATTTATATACTCTTTTATGCACAAAACTGTATACAGTGTGGACAAAACACTCCTTGTACCGTATATTGATGCAAAGTACCTAGGAGGGATACACACGTATGAAAAAAGGAACCAAGAGCATCGTCACATATGCACTGCTGCTGCTCACAGCTGCTCTAGTGATAGGGATCGCATTCACAGGATGTGCAAAGGAAGAAGAACCAAAAGTAGAAGCTGAACAGGTCACTGAAGCAGTTGCCCCTGTGGTTACTGTTGAAAAAGTCGCCCCGATTGCTATCGGCTTCTCCAAGATCATTCAGCACCCGGCTCTTGATGCCGTCGAACAGGGTGTCATGGACGTATTCGAAGAAGAAGGCATCGAAGCTACCTTCGATATGCAGAATGCCAATGGCGATATCCCCACTGCAGCATCGATCGCACAGAAGTTCAAAGCAGACAAGGTGGACTTTGCCGTAGGGATCGCGACCCCTACCGCACAGGCTCTTGCCAATCTGATCACCGATGTACCGGTCATCTATGCAGCAGTCACAGACCCTGTGGCAGCAGGACTGGTCGAATCATTTGATAAAGGCTCGGGAACGTGACCGGTGTCTCCGACATGACCCCGGTAGAGGCACAGGTCAAGATGCTCAAAGACATCGCAGGAGTCACTCGACTGGGACACATCTATACCAGCGGTGAAGCCAATGCCGTACTGCTTGCCGATATGACGAAGGCAGCATGTGAGAAGCTGGGAATCGAGTTCATCCCCTCAGCAGTGACGAACACCTCCGAGGTGCGTCAGGCGACTCAGGCTATCGTCAACAAAGTGGACGGTATCTACGTCTCGACCGATAACACGGTCGTCTCAGCCATGCCTTCACTCGTGGAGATCGCTGATCTGAACGATATACCGGTCCTTACCGCAGACCCCACCTCTTCTGCAGCCGTAGGTATTGATGTGCTTGTCGCATGGGGATTCGATTACTACAAGATGGGACGAGCTACCGGATACCTGATCCAGGATATCATCAATGGAGCTGACCCTGCGGACATCGGGACGGTCTTCATGACCAAACCCACCGATATCGAGCTGTGGATCAACCTTGACGTCGCCAAGAGACTCGGGATCACCGTACCTGCCGACATCATCGACGGAGCGACAGTGATCATAGAGAACGGAGTCAAGAGATAACACGTATATGATTGAAGGAATACTTGTCGATGGCCTGATCTTCGCGCTGCTGGCCCTGGGAGTCTTCATCAGCTTCAGGATCCTGGATTTCCCGGACCTGACCGTTGACGGCTCCTTCGCCACCGGTGCCGCGATCGCGGCAATATGCATCATCAACGGCCTTGGCATCTTCGCTGCCACAGTCCTCGCCTTCATCGGCGGGGCTGTAGCAGGTGCTGCCACAGCCACCATCCATAACAAACTCAAGCTTCCCAACCTGCTCTCGGGAATCCTTGTCATGACCATGCTGTACTCGATCAATATCCGTATCCTCGGGGGAAGGGCCAACATCGCACTGCTGCGTGTTGACACCATGATCACCAAAGTCATCGGCTTCGGTGGATCCCTCCCGAGAGAGTACACACTACTGATCTTCATGCTCCTGTTCGTCGGGATCATAAAGATCCTCATCGATATCTTCTTCAGAACGGATCTGGGGATCACGATGGGAGCACTGGGAAACAATGAGCAGATGATCAAGACCAACGGAGTCAATCCTGAGACCATGAAGGTCATAGGACTGTCCCTCTCCAACGGACTGGTCGCCCTCTCCGGCGCGATCCTAGGTCAGTACCAGGGGTTCGCCGATGCCAAACTCGGGCAGGGTATGATCGTAGAGGGTCTGGCCGCAGTCATGCTCGGTGAGTTCCTGCTTCGATCGAACAAGATCTTCGTGATCACCCTGCGTGTCGTACTCGGAGCGATCCTCTACAAAGGACTCATGTTCTTCGGACGCTACTACGGCTACTACATTCATATGACCCCGAGTGACCTGAAACTCATCACCAGTGTGCTCGTCATCGTGTCACTGGTCATAGCACGCAGTCAGGATGCTGCAGGACAGAGGAGGAAAGAGAGAAGATGATCAAACTCGAACACATCTCAAAAGTCTTTCACCCCGCCACTGTCAATGAGAATCTTGCCATCAACGATGTCTCCCTTACCGTCAATTCCGGTGACTTCATCACCATCGTAGGGAGTAACGGGGCAGGGAAGACCACCCTGTTCAACCTGATCTCAGGTTCGCTCTTCCCAAGCGGCGGCTCACTGCGGATCCATGACCTCGAGATGACACGCGTACCCGAGTTCAAACGGTCCAAGTACATCGGCAGGATCTTTCAGGACCCTACCCTCGGGACCGCTGCGAACATGTCGCTGGAAGACAATATGGTCATCTGCAGCTCGAAGGGCTTCAAGGGACTCAAGATGACCCTCAACAGCGCCAGCCGTAAAACCTTCAGTGAAGAACTCAGGCCGCTGGCGATGGGCCTGGAAGACCGCCTCAAAGATAATGTCGGTCTGCTCTCAGGCGGACAGCGTCAGGCGCTGACCCTGCTGATGACCGTCCTGTCCCGACCGGACCTGCTGCTGCTTGATGAACACACCGCTGCACTCGATCCGCGAAACGCACAGATGGTCCTCGAGATGACCCAGCGATTCATCACCGACTACAACCTCACCGCCATGATGATCACCCACAACATGAAGCATGCGATCGACTACGGCAACCGGCTGCTCATGATGGACAAGGGAGAGATCATCCTCGATGTCTCGGGAGAGGAGAAACGCAGACTCACCGTAGATGCCCTAGTCAAGAAGTTCCATGAGATCAGACAGGAAGAGTTCGCCTCTGACGAAGGACTGCTGAGCACCTAGCGGCAGTCATGCAGAATCTCATGAACGGCAGGTATGAATTCCTGCCGTTTTTTTGTATACTGCTAACTGTATGAATCGCTCTCAGGAGGTACCAGCTATGAATACTCCCATTCTGATCATCACAGACGAGATAGCACAGGCTGTCAGTGAAGGACGACCGGTCGTGGCGCTCGAGACGACCATCGTATCACACGGCATGCCGTATCCGCAGAACATAGAGACCGCACGACTGTTGGAAGATACCATCAGAGAGGCAGGGGCAGTACCTGCGACCATCGCGATCCTTGACGGGAAGATCCATGTCGGGATCTCAGACCAGCAGTTGGAGTTCCTCGGCACGAGCAAGGATATCGTGAAGGCAAGCAGAAGGGATCTGCCGGCTGTCTTCGCTCAGAAGCTCCATGCGGCCACGACCGTCGCGACCACCATGATCTGCGCTGATATGGCGGGGATCAGGATCTTCGCCACCGGCGGGGTCGGCGGAGTGCACCGCGGTGCCCAGCAGAGTTTCGACATCTCGGCCGACCTGCAGGAACTTGCACGCACCGACGTCGCAGTGATCTCAGCCGGTTCGAAATCGATCCTCGATCTGACCCTCACCATGGAGTACCTCGAGACGATGGGCGTACCGGTCCTCGGCTACCGGACTGACGAACTGCCGGCCTTCTATACCCGCACGAGCGGTCTGCAGGTCGACTACCGTATCGACACGCCCCAGGAAGCTGCTGCGATCCTCCATGCCAAGTGGGATAACGGCCTGCACGGAGGGGTCATGATCACCAATCCGATCCCCGAGGCCTTTGCCATGGACAAGCAGGTGATCGACGCGGCGATCGAACAGGCCCTCGCAGATGCCGCTGATGCCCACATCGAGGGGAAACGGGTGACCCCGTTCCTGCTCGACCGGGTGAAGGAGCTCACTTCAGGGGACAGCCTCGCAGCCAATATCGCACTGGTGCAGCACAACGCACTGACAGCCGCCGAGATCGCACAAGCATACTGGAGGGACTGAGACTATGGGCAGCTATGATTTTGACCGGGTCATCGACCGCAGGACCACTGAATCAGTCAAGTGGGACAGCTCTGTGCTGCAGTCACTGGTCGGACGCAGCGATGTCATCCCCATGTGGTCGCCGATATGGACTTCCTCTCCCCGCCGCAGGTCATCAGCGCCCTGACCGACCGGGTCGCGCACGGGATCTTCGGGTACCCCTCTGCCCAGGCAGTGGAGAAGAGCATCACGGCATTCTCACAGTGGGCTGCACAGCGCCACGGCTGGGAGATACCCGATCGCCAGATCATCTGCTCACCGGGGATGATCACTACCCTCTCACTGCTTATCACGCTCACCACCGAACCAGGTGAGGGGATCATCGTCCAGAGTCCGACCTATCGCCCGTTCGGCAGCATCATCACCGCACATGGGCGGAAGCTCGTGGAGAACCGTATGCTCTACGATCGGGAGTCGGGGTCCTACACCCTCGATCTCATAGAGCTCGAAGCACAGCTTGCTAGAGATGAGAACCGTCTGATGATCTTCTGCAGTCCCCACAATCCGGCAGGCCGGGTCTGGACCGTGGATGAGCTCGCCCGGGTACAGCAGCTGTGTGATCGTCACGACGTGCTGATCATATCTGATGAGATCCATGCAGACCTCACCTACCCTGCTGTCACCCATACGCCCTTCGCATCGCTCGCACACGAGGGCGCACGAGCCCCGGTGACCTGCATGGCCCCCTCAAAGACCTTCAACATCGCAGGGGAACATATCTCATTCACCGTCATACCGGACCCGGAGCTCAGAGCAGCCTACAGGGATCTGCTCAAAAAGCTCTCGATCGCCACCCCCGGGGTCCTTGCCATGACCGCAGCAGAGGCTGCCTACCAGCACGGAGGCCCCTGGCTTGATGAGCTGCTGGTGTATCTGCAGAGGAATCTCGATATCATAGAAGGGTTTCTGAAAGAACGGCTTCCGATGCTCCAGCTGGTGCGTCCGCAGGCGAGCTTCATCGCATTCATCGACTGCACGGCGCTGCTACGCAAGCTCCCGGAGGCTTCGAGCCTCGGTGAGTTCTTCGGGGATCAGGCGCAGGTCGCCCTGCATGACGGACTCTGGTTCGGCAGCAGCGCAGAGGGGTTCGTACGGATGAACTTCGCGATGCCCGCATGTGTGATCGAACAGTCTCTCGAGCAGATCGCAGCCGCTGTGGAGCAGCTGCTGCAGGTCACTCCCTGAACAGCCCCATCCCCTCGGGCGGGGTATAGGGACCGAGTACGCTGAGGACCTCTTCTGCCTTCTGGACATCCTCTTCCTGTATGAGCACACGATAGCCGCTGGTAAACTGTACCTGAGGGTAGGTACCACCCCCGTCATCGCCTGAGACCATGCAGTCGATCCCGGCCTCTTCCAGCAATCCTCTGGCTTCATCAGCCATGAACCGCTGAGTGTATTCACGAATCTCTATAACTGCCATCCCTGCTGCTCCTTATCCCGTAGATACCATATCATACCATGGACGGCCTTCCCGGTACAGTCACCCATCGCCTCCATGTAGAGATCGAGCTGTGCCTGATGGTTTTCGGGATGGATCGTCGCATCAGTCTTGAAATCTATGATATAGACAGCCTCAGCAGTCTCTACGATCAGGTCTATGATCCCCGCAGCAGCAGCTCGTCCTTTCTCATCATGAACGGCACCTCAGATTCGATCACGATCCTTCACGCTGTCCGATAGCCTGGAAGAACCGGCTGCTCATTACCTGCCCGGTGAGCATACGTGCATCATCTGCGACGATCTGCTGCTGATCGGCATCGAGCAGCCGCAGGGCCCGGGTGAGTTCCGGGGGATGCGGCAGGTGCTTGATCTCATGCTCGATGAGTGCATGGCAGTAGGTACCGAACCCGGGTATCGCATCACCGGTGAGAAACACATCCGAGGCAATGGCCGGCAGCCGGGTGACCGACCCGGGTTGCACGATCTCAGGTATCAGCCCCTCGATATGGGTGGTGACCCCGACCGAACGGAGCTGCTGCGGATAGGAGATCTGCTCACAGCTGTCATAGAGACCGGCTGTCTTCTCCCGATGATACACCGAAGCCTTCGCATGATGCATCTTCATCAGTTCGTTCTCGGTGAAATCGCTGATACGATGAGCTTCGACCAGGATATGAGAGGTAGAGATCGGGAGCTGCAGAGAATCAAGAGACTGGAGAGGATCATCCAGATCCATCCCGGAGCCCATCAGGGCCATTTCCATCAGATTCTTGTACTCTCCCACAACTCGCTGCTTACCAGGCTTGCTGTGACATCCTGAGATGATCAGATGGGACTCTGCCCGGGTCACTGCAACGTAGAGCAGCCGTTTGAGCTCTGCTGACTGCTGCAGTGCCATATGCTCCCGCTCAGTGAAGCAGAAGAAGTTCGAAGCACTCTTCGATCCGCCGATGGGGATCCTCGGCAGAATGCTCAGGACCGGAGCAGAGAACCCTTCTGAGAGGTAGATCTCCGGTTCTTGATGACTGCGTCCCTTGTTCCCTGCATTCGCCACGATGACCACGGGGAACTCCAGCCCCTTGGACTTGTGGATCGTCATCAGCTGCACCCCTTCACGATGCTCTTTCATCAGCTCAAGATCCTGCACCCGTTCACTGCTTCCCAGCCTGCGGCGTACCGCATCAAGGAATTCTGCCAGTGTGTCTCCTCTGGCCTCTGACAACAACGCGAACTCTCTCATGTAGTCATAGTACTCAAGATACCGGTGATGCTGCGGATGCCTGAGGATACTGTACCGGTAGCCGCACTCGAACCAGAGGTATTCGATGAGCTCAGAGATCGAACGCACCTGAGCACGTTCAAGCAGCTCACCGTAGATCCCGGCTGCATGCATATACCGGGCATGTGCCTGCCTGATACGATCAGAGTCCTCATCCTGGAAGAACCACTGTTCCAGCTGCGGGTCGAACGCACCGTACCCGGGCTCGGCATGCAGGACTTTGAGCAGGGTGAAGACGAGATCATCGTCGAGCTCCACGAACGGGGAGCGCAGCAGAGCTGCAAAGGCATGACGGTCGTGAGGATAGAGCAGCAGCTGCAGCAGCTGATAGATATCATTGATGGGAGCCTCAAGAAAGAGCGCCCTGACCGTCTGGGCTGAGAACGGTACACCAAGAGCACGCAAGGCACGCTCGAAACGCATCTGATTCGACAGTGACTGCATCAGGATCGCAAAATCATGATACTCTGCAGGCCGAACCACCCCAAGCTCCGCGTCATGGACCTTCAGCGACCGGTTCGCTACGCACTGGTGGATATACCGAGCGACATACCAACCTCGGCCTCACTGTCATGCACCGGCTGATCCTTCGATTGCAGCTCCTCGGCGATCATCGCTGAGGGATCATCCTCAGGGCCCTCATCATCAGAGGATCTCGAAGATGGCTCTTTGGGCTTGATGAACAGCTGCAGCCGGGGACGGACCCCCGCATTCGCAGCCCGGGTCCCGAGCGCTTCGAACACTGCCTCATAGGGTGCACCGAACCCCTCCATGACATGGGGGAAGATGCGGTTGAACGTCTCGATCAGACCTGGCTCACTGCGGTAGTTCGTCACCAGGGACAGCGATCGACCGCCGCAGAGGGCGAGTTCTGAGGACAACGCTTTGAAGACCCGTACATCGGCTCCGCGAAAGCGGTAGATGGACTGTTTCTCATCACCCACGAAGAAGAGCTTCCCCTCAGAGAGCTCATGAGCTTCGGGAACACGGTCGAGCAGCAACTCCTGCTTCTCTGAGAGCAGATAGAGCAGCTGACGCTGGAGATCATTATTATCCTGGAACTCATCGATCATGATATAGGAGAACTGCTGCTTGTAGTAGCTTCTGAGTTCACGATTCTCGATGAGGATATCGACAGCCATCGTTGCCACATCCGAGAAGGTAAGAACCCCGGCTGCCCGCTTCACAGTGAGGAACTGCTGCTGGAATTCAGCGAGCAGCCCGTACACATCACGAAGGATCTCTTCATGCGCAAGATGGTAGAGGGCAAGAAGGAACTCGGCCCAGATCTCCTTGACCCCGGTGATGTGCTCTTTCAGTTCGATCAGGTCATCGGCGGTCGCCCTTCCCACATTCCTGGGCATCGGCGGCAACTGATCTATCTGTTCATAGGCTCCGATCATATTCCCCGATGCGATCTCACTGAGCACCTGATCCTGCAGTGCCGTCATGAACGCAGCTGCATTCCTGAAGGAGGCCGTACGGGGATCCATCGCCGTGATCGCCGCCCCATAGGATTCAAGCATGCCCGCTGATGCCTGCAGGGCCTCTCCCATCTGCACGAGTTGCTCAGAGCAGGCCTCCGGGAAGTCGATGATACGGGAAGGACACATATGATAGACAGCAAGAGGAGTCAGGATCTTCTCATAGAGCGCTCCAAAGGAGTGGACAGCGATCAGATGCCGTACCGCATGATGGTGCATATGGGTATGGAGGAACGAGAGCGCTGCACTGGAAGCCAGATCCCGGGCCAGGTCCTCATCCTGCTTGAAATCAGGGGAGAACCCGTATCGTCGGCAGTCACTCCTGACGATCTTCGCACAGAAACTGTCTAGAGTCGCTATCTCCGCATGCTCGAGCGACTCGATCTCACGGGCGACCAGCGGGTGCTCCCGGTGAGCGAGCATCATGGACCCGATACGCTCAAGCATCTCGGCTGCTGCCTTCCTGGTGAAGGTCAGCGTCAGGATCTGCGGTACCCGGGCTCTGCCCTCAAGGATCAGCCGCAGATAGCGGTAGGAGAGGACCGTGGTCTTGCCTGAGCCCGCGCCTGCAGAGACGACGGTGTTGCTGTCGGTGTAGACCGCAGCCCGCTGCAGCTCATCGAGGTGTCTCTCTGCAAGGATCTCATCCATCGTCGTATGCATACTGGTACTCATCGTATACTGAACCTTCCCCTGCAGATATCGCGAAAGGGACATCTGATGCATCCGGCTGCAGCACCTGCGGGAATATGCACAGCCGCGTGCAGTACATCATCAGCCATGCTGTCGACCGCCATGAGCATCTGATCGATCAGTTCCTCGAACCGGTCCCGGTCGATCACCAGAGAGCCCTTCTCATACGGGTACATCTGCACATACCGACCTTTGGTCACATCGTAGTAGAGCGCCATGGAGACTTCGGCAGCACCGGGGTCTTCCTGTTCGATCAGATAGGCATAGAGCGGGAGCTGGTAGGAGTCAGGATGTTCTGCATCAGGCCCGAAGCTGGAGACCTTGATACGGTTCTGCTTCTTGTAGTCGATGATCGCAACATTGCGGCCAGGTTCCTGAACACAGACCCGGTCGATACGACCTTCCAGGATATAGGGTTTGCCGGGCTCCTCTCGGACGATCTTCTGCTCGAGACTCCTGACCTTCCATCGGTCAAGCAGCAACGACTCCTGAACGAGCAGGTCGAAAAGATGTTCTGACACATAGTGCTCCACCCCGTGGAACGCGACCTGTGCCGGGGCATCAAAGCGCCTGCTGTAGCGCTCGAGCTCATCATGCATGATCCTCTCGAGCTCTTTGTGATACTGAACCAGATGCTTAGAGGAGAACTTCCCCTCTGCATGTTCGATGATCCACGAGAAGAACCGCTCATAACAGCGGTGCATCATGACTCCCTCTGACCTGGCATCAGTGAACTCTACCTCATAGGACTCCTCTTCCACCTTCAGCCCGTAGCGTATGAACCATGCGAACGGGCAGGAGAGAAACCGATCCAGAGAGGTCGGAGAGATTATCAGGGGACCATCACCGCTGCTGATCTGCCGGGCGAACCTGCTGATGAACTCCGGAGGCAGGGTACCGGACCTGCTCAGATCCAGCCTCTTGGCTTGGAACAGGGAGGTCTCTGCATGGAAGAACCCGGTATGCTGCAGCGCATAGAGCCGCCGAGGAAAGACTGCCGGAGAGACTTCAGCAGACCAGTACTGTGCTTCGAGCTGGTAGGGGTCAGAGCCAGAGAGCTCATCGGACTGCTCGAGCACCTGCTCATGCTCGACAAAGAGGTGTGCCGGCAGCTGCTGACCGCTTCGGGTCTTCCTGCTGCAGGAGCACCGCACCTGTGAGCCCGACCCCAGATAGACTGAGAGCATATGGGCACTCATATCATGGGGGAGGAACTCCATGAGCTCACGCTGCTGCTCTGAGAACATGGTGTAGGGATCATCTATGACCGTCGTGTGAGCCTGATCGAGACCTATGAGCAGATGGTATGCAGGCTGTATACCGGCCGATACCCCATACGGATAGACAGAGATACCGCTGTCAGGCTGCTGAGGGACGTACCAGACGGATTCGAGCAGGCTGAGATAGGTCCCGTAGACGGGGAACCCTTCAGGCAGCGGGACTCTCCGGGCTACATCGACGAACTGCTGGAGCTGATCGATGCAGTAGGAGAATACGGCACTTGCCTCGTTGCTGTGGCCATCGGTATAGGGCTCGAGCATGCTGTGCTGAAAGATATGCAGACTGTTCCACAGCTGCTGTGCCCCGGCAGCAGAGACAAGAGCCCTGCAGCTCTTCTTGAGCTTCTGGTAGTAGGGATAGAGTTCAGGGTCCTGCTGCCGTGAGAGACGCTGCTTCCAGACATCGACCTCACGCCCCCGTGCATCTGTGTAGTTCTTCAGACAGGAGGCGGCGACCCCGGCCTTGATGAGCCGCTGAGCTGTAGCGCGATCCTTCCAGGGATAGCTTCTGTTGAGCAGCAGCCGCTTCATGGATGAGAGCGAGAACTGCTGGGAGACTACCCCCTGGATATCGCGAAAGAGCCTGATACGGGGTAATCGGTCAGGGGCCTCCCGCTCTTGAACCGAAGCGGCAGTCCTCGAAGTCTTCCCTGATGGGAAAGATCGCCATACATGCCGGTATAATCAGCAAGAGTGATCACGACCTGCTCGGCCCGTACCCCAGCATCAAGCAGCTGTTCGATGCATGCGCAGGCCTGCGAGATCTCTATCGTGCTGTTCTGATAGACCAGCAGCTGAGGGATCTCCGACAGTGGTTCAGGGGAGAGGGTGGTGATCGAAGGGACCTGTTCGAGCTGGGGCTTCAGACTCTCATACTCCTGCAGGAGATGAGGGAAGCAGAGGGTGAACGTCTTCCCAGATCTCAGGAGCTCCTGCTGATCAAGACGTTCTGACTCATAGGCGGGTTCGAACAGCTCATGGGTATCGAGGAACTGCCTGTACCGGGTCATCAGCAGCTGCAGGTCCTGAGCAAGGAAGTACAGGCTCTCATGCGCCTCTGCGGCACGGAAGACCTCTTCGAGTACCGGACACAACCCGATGATGGTCTGTATGAAGGAGGATGAGTTCGCTGCATAGTCACGCGGTATGATGTAGTGGAAGAATGGCTGTCCAGCATTCTCAGCACAGATGATCTGTGCGAAGATCGTACGGTGGATCTTGTTGACCGGGACGCGCAGGTCCTTCCGGGGAAAGAGCAGCGCTTTGGCATGATCCCAGGAGATCATGCGGTCTTCACGAATCGCCTTGAAGCGCTGCTGCATCTCTGGATCGAGCATGTGCTCGATCCAACCGCGTGCGGCCACTTCAGAGGGGAACACTGTACAATGCCGTGGATCATCGAGCGTGAGGATCAGGCGGTCAAATATCGTTTCCATACGCCCTTTGTCATCGTAAGATAGAGGCGGTAATATCGATTGGCAGCATCAAGATCCTGCTTCACGAACCTGCAGTAATCACCGATGAGCTTGAACACCTGATAACTCTGCGGTGAATAGAGCTGCGGTTCCTTACGGATCTTGTTCACCTGATCGATCAGCACCGTGAATGCCGGTGCATGGTTGCCGCGTCTGAACCAGAGTTTGACCAGTTCGATGGCACACAGCGATTCGACATTCTTCAGCTTATGCTTCTGTGTATACTGCAGCAGAGCCCTGAGCAGCGTCTCAGCCTGGGCATAGTTACGTATCTTCACTTCCAGCAGAGCCAGCGTCATACTGGAGGAGGCATACAGACTGTCTGACCCCTCCTGCTCGGCATACCTGATCGATTCGATACAGAATCCCCGGGCTTTCTCCTGATCTCCTGTCTCATCATACAGCTTGGCCGCCATGTGGTAGAGCCTGCTCTTCGGTTCATCGATCTCCACTGTCGGGAGGTCGCGATCGCCTCTCTGGCATACATCAGGGCTTTTGAGTAGGTATGATCGGCAAAGAAGATCTGGGCGAGGTTCACCAGCGGTTTATAGAGGTAGATCCCGCTGTCTGCCTGCTTGGCAGCCTGCAGGGCAGCGTGGTAGTACCTGATCGCGGCAGGACGGTCAGCTTTCAGCTGACTGACAGCCCCCAGAGCATTGAGAGAAAGCGAGACTCTCGCATGATCTCCGAGTTCCTTGAACAGGCCGAGGGCCTCCTCGAAATTCGTCCCTGCGATATCGATCTTCTTCAGGGCAAGATAGGCCTTACCCCGATAGAGTACAGCCTCCCCGTAGAGCAGGGCATCATCGGTCTCCACGGCAAAACGAAGCAGTTCTTCGCAGAGATCCAGTACCTGATCGGGTTGCTGAGTAAGATTTCGTTCGATCTGTAGTTTCAGTATGCGTACAAGACGCTTCTCAATTTGCTGCATGGATTAAGTATACCCTGTTCATACCATAATCTCAATAAGAAGTATCAGGTTTTTCCTTCACTTCCATATCTGCCGGTATGCACTTCCTCTGCAGAAGGTGGGATCCGAACATCAGCACCGATCATCGCACAGGCTCTCTGGACAGAGTTGGAGAGAACCAGCATACTGTCTCCCATGGACACTGACGACTCAGCCTTTGTAAAAGGGATCCTTACCATACTCTTCTCATGGATCATCCTCGGCGCTCTGCTCACCCGCAGTGCTGCAGCGATCATACCCCGGGAGTACCTGTACCGCAGCTTCATCCTGATGAACCTCCCTCAGATCGCACTGCTGTTCGGGATCCTCCTCACCCTGAGATATATCCTCCTGACCGATCTGCGCTCCTTCATCGTCGCAGAAGACCGACTTCGGCCCAGAAGGTCCCTGATGATCGCACTGCTGTGGGTCACCCTCTTCGCAGCTTCCCATCTGGTCACTGCCAGCATCTCCCGAGAGTCTCTGGTCTACCGGGATGACCTCAGCAGCTGGCTGAGCGCCCTTCCGCTGATCCTGCTGATCACCCCCGTGCAGACCACTGCAGAAGAACTCCTGTTCCGCACCTATCTCGGCCGGTGGGCTCAGGCCAGAGGCCTCGGCAGGACGATCACCATCATCCTCTCAGGGCTGCTGTTTCTCTCAGTACATCTGCTCAACCCTGAGATCCTCCACTACGGCGGTGATCCGTTCATCTTCATCTACTATGCGGTCTTCGGCTCCTGCATGATGGCACTTGCCCTCCTGGCAGGCAGTTATGAGATCCCCATCGTCATCCATCTGATCAACAACCTCTACACCCTGCTGCTGGTCAACTATGAAGGATCGGTCCTTGAGACCCCTTCCCTCTTCTTCGAGCGGCAGGCCAGCCCGCTCCAATCCACCGTAGTGGTGCTGCTCGGGACGTTCCTGACGTTGATCCTGGTACGAAGAAGTTCCGGGCATCAGGATTGACACAGGCACGTACAGTTGGCTATCTTCTCCACTAACGAGGTGTATGCATGAGATCAGTCGGACATGAACACGAGCTGCTGAGGGGTATCCATTCAGGATTCCCCATCTGTATCGGCTACTTCCCGGCAGCGGTGGCCTTCGGTCTGGTAGCCAGAGATGCAGGGCTGCTCTTCGGCGATGCGCTGCTGTTCTCCGTGACGAACTTTGCCGGGGCAAGCCAGTTCTTTGCCGTGAATCTCATCGAATCCGGTGCGCTGCTCTATGAAGTGGTCATCGGAGTCCTGCTGGTGAATCTGCGGTACCTGCTCATGAGCGCCTCCCTTGCACCGAGGATCGAAGAGCACAGCCCGCTGATCAGAGGGATGCTGGCATTCGGGAACACCGATGAGGTCTTTACCGTAGCCTCTGCTCAGCAGGGATCGGTCTCGACACGCTTCATGATCGGGATAGAGGTGGTCTCCTGGGCAGGCTGGGTAAGCGGTACCATCACAGGCTTCCTGGTCGGTTCGGTCCTTCCCGGTCCGCTGCAGCACAGTATCGGGATCACCCTCTATGCCATGTTCACCTCGCTTCTGGTGAAGGAGTGCAAGCGGGTCCCGAAGTATCTGATCATCGCGCTCATCGCGGCCGTGATCAACTCAGCTGCGGTTCTGCTCTTCCAGATCTCCGCCGGCTGGGCTTTCGCGCTGTCGATGACCCTCGCAGCAGGGATCGGTACGGTCCTGACGACCGGTCGGGAAGAGGAGGAGGAGTCCGTATGAGCCATGATCTGATCCCCTTCATCCTGCTCTCTGCCGCTGTGACCTTCATGCCCCGGCTCATCCCGTTTCTGCTCAAGGGTCTTGACCGCCTGCCGCCTGCTCTGGCCCGGTTTCTCCGGCTGATGCCCGTGGCAGCACTCGGAGCACTCATATTCCCCGGAGTACTGATCGACTTCCAGCCTTCGGTACTGGCAGGACTTGCCGGTATCGGGATCTCAGCGCTGATCACCTACATCAGAGGCGGTATGATCATCCCGATCCTCTCAAGCATCCTCGTGACCTTCGCCGTGATCGAGCTGTCAGTCCTGTAGGACGGCTTTCACCTTCACCCCGTGCTTGAGGGTATCGGTGATCGGGCAGGTACGTTCGACCAGAGCCGCCAGCTTCTCTTTGAGTTCATCAGAGGCTTTCGATACGATGTGCAGCTGAACGGTGATCTGCTCGAAGCCCTTTCTGACAGAGGGTCGACCCTTTGAAACCGTCAGTATCCATCTGTCCGACCACCTCTACCGAAAGATCATCGATGGTGATCTGCAGTTTCGGGGCCAGTGACAGTGCTGTGATCGCCACACAGCTTCCCAGTGATGCAAGGAGCATCTCCATCGGGGTCATGGCGGTATCCTTCCCGCCGAGCTGCGGGGGTTCATCGATATACACGGGAAAATCCCGTGATACGGCCTGTACCCGAAGCCCTTCTCCTTCCCATCTCACCTTGCTGATGATCTTCTCAGTTGCCATATGCTACTCCTATGGCCATACCCTTCAGGAGGGTATGGCTCTTCACCGTACTCAGGTCAGGAGATCCTGACCGCTACGTGTATATAAGATGCTGCTGAAAGGGGGGAAAGTACAGAAGAAACGACAGTTGAGGCACCGGGTATCGAAGGTGCCATGCGACGGCTACAGGAGCTCATCCTCGGGAAAGATCCCGAGATGGAAGAACTCATCGAGGAAACGGGCTACCCCGTCCTCATCGTTACCTGGAGCGCAGAAGTCGACCGCAGCTTCACCTCATCACCGGCATTCTCCATCGCTATACCGATCCTCACAGCCTCGAGCATCGCACTATCATTCCCGCCGTCTCCGAAGGCCATGGTGTGGTCAGGGGAGATGCCCAGATCGGTAAGGACCCGCAGCAGGGCATGTTCCTTGCTTGCCGAGCCATCGATCATCTCATAGAAGGTCGGCAGGGAGAAACAGTGATGCAGCCGATCCCCGAAGCTCTCCTCGAGCATGGCCGCTGCCTGCTCGATACGGGAGGGATCCTCAGCTATGTACATCATCTTGGTCATGCGCAGTGGTTCGAGCGTGTCAAAGTCGACACGTGTCCCTGAGAAGCCGACACGAGCCTGGTAATCGGCGATCTGTGCATCATCTTCTTCGAAGAGCAGCTGCTCATCACGGAATCCGTGCAGATGCAGGTTGCTTGCCCTGCCGATCCTGATGATCTCTCTGGTGATCTCATCATCAAGGAGCACGGAGTGCATGATCTCTCCGCTCCCGCCGTGATACACGACAGCCCCGTTGTAGCAGATCACCGGAGCGGTGATCTGCAGCTGCTTCTGATAGGGGGCCATGGCACGGAAACTCCTTCCGGTCGCGATGATCGGGACGATCCCGCGAGCCTTGAGCAGAGCTATGGCTTTGATCACTGCAGGAGTGAGGGCCCTGTCGCTGTCAAGCAGGGTGCCATCCAGATCGAATGCGATGGCTTTGATGTGGTATTCGAATTCATCTATGATCAAAACAGTCCTCCCGGAATGCCGCTGTGTACCAGAGCTTCCGTAGAGGACTGTATCATCAAAGGTGTAAAGCTCAATGTGCAGAGCTCCTACTGCCCCTCCATCACTTCCTGAAGCGCAGTCGTGAAGACAGAGAACTCCAGACCGGCCTCTTCACAGATATCCCTGATCACCGCACGCTCTGAAGGGATCGCAAAGCCCAGGGCCTGCTCGATCTGGTCGGCACTCACCCCCTGCTCGATCAGCTGTGCGAAGGTGGTCTTGCCCACGAGCGTCAGGGAGGCGAACTGTGCAGCTGCGCTGCTGTCACCGGGGACCACAGCCGGAGGCTCTTCGCTTACCGGTATGATACCGGAAGCGGAGATGTCCACCGCACTCTCACTCCTGATCTGGTCATAGACCTCCTCACTGATACGGCCCTCCTGCCTCAGCAGCTCCACTGCCGCCATCGGTAATGCCGTACCCTCTTCATAGGTATATGGATACCCGAGATAGAGGGAGACGAACCACTTGATACTGTCCGTCCCGATATCATAGGGGGTACCCTCGAGCAGAGGATCGAAGGTCTCCCCTACCAGCTTCGCCTGGATACCGGCAGCAGCTGCCGGATCGAAGCCGTATGCACGGGCGATCACCTCCGCAGGGACGGCAAAGTGCTCTTCGATATCCCCGAAGGTATAGGACCCCCTGATGTCAGCAGGGTCGAACACCCCGGCCAGTTCACCTTCAGTGATCATTCTCGGCACCTTCGTGCTCTCGGTGGTCCACACCCCGATAGCCATGGCCCCGAGGATCCCCCCGAGCATCACCACCAGGACGATACTCGCAACGACTCGTGCACGGACGACTCGAGCTGTCCCGGGATCGCTGCCGGGAGCCCTTCCCAGCTCAACGGTCCGGGGTACCGGACAGGCTGCCTCAGAGGTGCATCGCAGACAGGAGATGCACTGATGATCACGAACGGTCTGTGCGGTCGAGACCTCGATCCCCATGGGACAGGCCTTGTCACAGGCCTTGCAGTCTATGCAGGTAGCCTCTGCCCGCTTGAGCGGGAAGATCCTGATGAGATTGAAGAGACCCAGCAGGGCCCCGTAGGGACATGCATAGCGGCAGAACGGCCGCTCAACGATCAGAGAGAGCAGTATGACCACCCCGAGGGCGATAAAACCGGTGACCGCGACCTCACCGGTCCAGAAATTGAACAGGGCATAGTAGGGATCATAATCGGCAAACACCAGCTGTGCACTCTGAGCGGTCATATAGACCAGCCAGATCAGCACGCCGTACCGCACGAATCGGAGCAGCTTATCGGCCTGCTTCGGCAGGATCTTCCCGTATCGCTTCTTGAACAGTCGTCTGCCCAGCGGTGCGAGCCACTGCTGGAATGTCCCGAAGGGGCATACCCAACCGCAGAAGACCGGTCCGAAGAGCAGGGTCAGCACGAAGACCAGGACCGCAAGGACCAGTGCCGAGGCATGGATCTTCGGGATGAAGCTGCCGGCAGTGATCAGTTCATAGAGCTCACGATACCGCCGAAGGGACAGATGGCATGAAGCGAAGCTCCCGAGATCAGGGGGATGATGATCCCCGACTCCTCGAGTGAATGAGCGATGACGATGATCGCCACGATGATGAAGAAACCGGTCTGGACGATAGTCCTCAGACGATCGACACGTGTCTTGTTGCGCATAGTACCTCCAGATGGTTCATGCCACCTTACTGTAGGGAAAGTGTATCATATAAGGAAGGATGAGACAAATTAAGAATTCTCAACCATCATTCCGGGGCCAGAAGAGCCTCCCGGGAGTAGAAGAAGAACGCTTGATTAACACCGTCAACCGCAGTATCGTATAGATACATATATGAGGTACTCAAGGAGCACAGCATGCCGGTATTCGTCAACAGGACACTCAATCTCAAGAAGATCTCCATGATCGGTTTTGACATGGACTATACCCTAGTAGGCTACCATACCAGACCGTTCGAGAATCTGGTCTATGATCTTGCCAAGAGACGTCTGATCGAAGCCTTCGGGTATCCGAAGAGCATACAGAAGCTGCAGTTCGATTTCGACCGGGCTATCGTCGGGCTGGTCATAGATCTGAGAAACGGATACATGCTGCAGCTCAGCCGGTACAGCAAGGTGAAGCTCTCCTACTTCGGCCTGGACCCGGTACCCTTCAGGAAACAGAACGAGATCTACCAGAACATGGCCATAGATCTCAAAGACCCCAACTTCGAAAGTCTTGACACCTCCTTCGCCATCTCCACCGGAGTGCTCTTCTCACAGCTGGTACAGCTGAAGAAGGAGGGACTCAGGCTGCCGGTCTACTCGGAGATACTCAGGACCATCGGGACGGCCATGGACCAGCTCCATCAGGACGGCACGCTCAAAGACATCCTGCAGAAGGACTTCGATACCTATGTAAAGAAAGACCCTGCTGTCGCCATGCTGCTTGAGCGGTACAAGGATTACCACAAGAAGCTGATGATCATCACCAACTCCGACTATGCCTATACCAGAAGACTGCTTGACTATGCCATCGACCCCTACCTGAAGCACCACTCCAGCTGGCAGGAACTCTTCGATATCGTCATCACCCTTGCAGACAAACCGAGGTTCTTCGAGCGCAAAGGAAGATTCCTCCGGGTGGACCCCGAAACCGGACTGATGCGCAACCATGAAGGTCCCATCACCCCCGGGATCTATCAGGGGGGCTGTTCCACCCGACTGCAGCAGGATCTCGGGCTGCAGGGGAATGAGATCCTCTACCTCGGCGACCACATCTACGGTGATGTCGTATCGATCAAGAAGAACTGCAACTGGAGGACCGCACTGGTCCTTGCCGACCTCGAACGCGAGATGGAAGGCATACGGGACTCCTATGACATGCAGCAGCGGATCAACAGCCTGATGAACGAGAAGAATGTGCTGGAGATGGAGATCAACCGCAGGGATATCGAGAGGTATGAACATACCGCTCGGACTCAGGGATCGATGGATCAGCTCTACCGGAAGATCGACAAGATCAACAATGAGATCTCGACCCTGCTCGGGGAGTATCTCACCTTCTTCAACCCCTACTGGGGAGAGGTCCTGCGGGCAGGATCAGAGGAGAGCAGGTATGCTGATCAGGTAGAACGGTATGCCTGCATCTATATGACCAAGGTATCAGATCTCTATGACCACTCACCCCGCACCTACTTCCGGCCGATCAAGAGGATCATGCCCCATGAGCTGGCAGTGGAGGAGTCGCTGCGAAGATCTGATGCTACCTGAGAGGGATCATGGCTGAAGAGCTTTCTGACGCTGACAGAACTCACCGATCGCAGCGACCTTGTCACTTGCCGATACGATGTAGCTCTCGGTGAACCGGGGGAATGAGCGGGTCTTGGGGAACATGTGCTTGACGATGATATCCTTCTCACGAGCATTCACGGAGAAGCAGCGTGAGGCATTCGCATAGGCGATCTGCGGATGTTCCCTGCCGTGGGCCCATCGTGAGAGGTCCTGCGCCTTCCGCTCCCGCCAGTCATAGAGGAAGAAGTCATGCAGCAGACCTCCACGGGCAGCTGCGCTGTAGTCGAGACTGAAGACCTTCGAGACACTGTAGGAGAGATAGGAGACACGGACCACATGGTCGTAGATATGCCCGTTATGATGAAAGAACTCTTTGAGCCTCATAAACTCCTCATGATAGAGGATATCGTGGACCAGAGAGAGATACTCTGACTTCGAAGGCCTCAGCCGGTTCAGCGAAGAAGCGTTCGACCGGACCATGATGTAGTGAACGTGTATACCGAGCAGCAGCAGAACGAGCGCCGTACCGCCAAGGGACAGGGAGAGACCGGCCGATGAGTACATCAGCACAGCAGGAATACGGGTACCGAGCACCGCCACGAAGGCAACAGCTGCAAGCAGAAGGAATAGACGTCGTATGTGACTCAGTCCCCAGAATCTGAACCACCGTTCAGTAATGGGTATTTCCAATGTCTTATTCATTGCCTGTAATATACGTCTTGTATCTTTATACGTCAAGACCTATTGCTCCCCACTCTATCTCATACTATACTTGAGGGTATCTTATGAGAAGAAACACATGGAACAAGCTGACGCGTTCCTGCTGTATCATCCTGCTGCTTTTCATGATCCTTGGCTTATCAACTGCATATATCTACACCCGGGAATCGCAAGCATTCACACACGAACTGACCACACAGCTGTCTCTGCTGTCTCTGGTCAAGGCACAGTCGCTCGAACGCTGGTTCTCCGCCCACATATCACTGGGTCAGCTCATCATGCGCGACCGGCTCTTCACACATTCTGCTTCCACCTGGTTCAAGACCGGCAGCCCGCAGGACCGACAGGCTCTGGAGAGTCGTCTGCAGGAGTACCTGCAGATCTACCACTTACGATCAGCCCGGCTCACCGGGACAGACGGGATCCCTCTGACTGGATCCATGCCGGATGCCCCCTCTTTCCAGCTGGACCCACAAGAACTCCGCGCAGCCTTCGAATCGAACAGTCCTCGAGTCCTGATTCGATCCTGTACCAGATGTCCTCTGACCCATGCGATACTGATCTGTCCGATCGTCTCGGAACTCGATGAGCCGCTCGGGGCGGTACTTCTGGAGGCTGTTGCCGATGAGGATCTCCTGATGCTCTTCGACTACTGGCCGACATCGTACGGGCAGACTCCTGAGACCCTGATCACCGGCAGGGACCAGCGGATCAGAACCGGTACAGAGGGTGACCAGCCCCTGCAGATCACACCTGAGACTGATTCAGCACTCTACAGGTACATTACCCGCGAGTCGGACGGTGCCATGGGCGATACGGTGTTCATGACCGGCATCGACGAGGATGCTGTACCCGTGCTTATCGCACAGACCCCGATAGACGGGACTCCCTGGCAGCTGAGCGTGAAGATCGATCAGCAAGAAGTACTCACGCATTGGCACCAGCGATCTGCACTGATCATCGCAGCGAGCATCCTCATCGCTGCGATCGTGACCGCCGGCGTGTTCATCATCACCTACGGAGAGAAACGACGGGTTACCAGACAGCTGCATGCAGCACAGCATGCGCTCGGAGAGAGTGAACAGCGGTATCAGGAACTGCTGGAGAACACCCCTTCGGGTGTGTTCATCATCGATGAGAAGGGTGTCATTCAGGACATCAACAGTAAAGCAGGCAGCATGACCGGCTATGCGAAGAGAGAGCTCCAGGACCATCACCTCCGATACATCATCCCGAAAGAGCAGTATGACTGCGCTCAGGAGCGGCTCATGCAGCTGCAGCATACCGGTCATGCGGTCTGGGATATGCAGTACCGGCTGAAGAAGGGTGAACTTCGATGGGGACAGTGGGAATTCATGCACATCACCAGGGATCTGTGCATCGGGTACCTGCAGGATATCACAGAGACCAAACTCTATGAACAGCAGCAGCAGGTCCTTGAAGAGCGGCTGCACCAGAGGAGTCGCCTTGAATCGGTAGGAAGGCTTGCCGGAGGCATAGCACATGACTTCAACAACTATCTTCAGGCGATCCTCGGGTACACACTGCTGATCGAGGATCAAATCGATCCTGCCGATACCACCTGCATCGAATACCTCAGAGAAGTCGCGCATTCAGCTCAGCTCTCAGCCGCCCTCACCCATCAGCTGCTCGGATTCGCCAGAGAGCAGGACTCCTCTCCGCAGGTCATCGACCTGAACACGCACATCCAGAACAGCCTGCCCCTGCTCAGCGGGCTGAACGGTGAGCGCATAGCGATCCAGTTCATCCAATACAGCCATTTCACTGCCATTCACATAGACCCGTATCAGATCGATCATGTACTCAAGTGTCTGATCGTCAATGCAGGGGAAGCGATAGATGGGAACGGCACGGTGATCATCGCGCTGGAGGCGATCCAAATCTGCCGTACGACCGGGCTCCTGAAGACCGGGTACTATGCCCAGCTGCAGATCTCCGATGACGGCAGGGGGATGGACCGGGAACTGACAGATCATATCTTCGAGCCCTTCTACTCCACCAAGGAAGAGCACCTCGGAGCAGGTATGGGCCTCTCTTCCATCTATGGGATCATTCAGCAGAACGGGGGATCGATAGAGGTGTTCAGCGAACCGGGAAACGGTACCAGGGTGACGATCCATATCCCGCTTGCCGTCAGCACCTGAGAGCAGGTCATTCAGAGAGATACTTCTGCAGCAGTTCACCAAGATCCTTCATGCGATAGGGCTTGGCGATACTTGCAGTGAACGCATACTCCTGGGGCCGTGCCATGATCGGATCCTCCGAGTACCCGCTGGAAGCGAAGACCGGGAGATCGGGCAGGAACGTCCTGATCCTTCCCACCAGCTCCCTGCCTCCCATATGACCGGGAACAGTCAGATCACAGATCACAGCTGTCACGGGCTGCGCTCTCTCTGGAGAGAGCAGCTCAAGAGCCTCTTCACCACTGCAGGCTCCTTCTGCCTCATACCCCATGACGTTGAGCATGGCAGAGGTTATATCACGGATAGCCTTCTCATCATCCATCACCAGGATCACCCCGCCTCCAGCGTGCTGCTGAGGTTCCGGCACCGGTTGTGCTTCAGCACTCCTGGACCGGGGCAGCAGCAGGGTGAAGGTACTGCCCTGTGCCACTTCTGAGCTGACAAGGATCACCCCCTCATGTCGGGCGATGATGGAATAGCTCGTCGCGAGTCCAAGCCCGTTTCCCCTGCTCTTGGTAGTGAAATAGGGGTCGAAGATATGGGCAAGCAGACTCCTGTCCATACCGACACCGGTATCTGCCACATCGATCTGCACGTACTCTCCCCGGGAGAGCTCTTCGATCTCACCAGAACTGATCCTTCGGTTCTTCACGGTGATGATGATCTCCCCGCCGGAGGGCATTGCCTGCTGGGCATTGATCACCAGGTTGTCGATCACCTGGCTGATCTGATTCGCATCGAAATCGACAAGCCAGATGGGCTCATCGAACTCGTAGCTGCAGCTGACAGCTGACCCTGAAAGGGCGAAGGCGGCACTCTCACGGACAAGAGGTTCGATCCGTCCGGTCCTGCGTTTGGGAGCTCCCCCTTCGAGAAGGTAAGCAGCTGCTCGGTGAGGTCGCGTGAACGAGTGAACGACCGAAGTGCATGGTTCAGATACTCTTCCACTGCCGGTCCATCGCCGCTGTTCAGCTGGGCGAGTTCGATATAGCCATAGAGTCCACCGAGCAGGTTGTTGAAATCATGGGCGATACCTCCGGCGAGCTGTCCGAGTGATTCCAGACGGACCGCCCGCTGCTGTATCGCCTCGTTCATCTTCCGTTCCGTGATATCGCGAACCATCGCCAGGACCGCCCGTCTTCCGGCATAGGGAATGATGTTCAGATTGATCTCCACAGGTATCCGATCACCTGCCTTCGTCACGATGGACTTCTGTATCGTCAGGTCATTGTGTGCGAGCAGCATCCGCAGCACTGAGAACTGCTCCCCCTGCTCGAAGGCATCGATGATCCGGCTGAAATCCATCTGCATCATCTCTTCGCGGGAATACCCGAAGACCCTGCAGGTAGTCGCATTGAGCTCTATGAACCGGAACCCTCCATCGAGCAGACACACAGGATCGGTAAGCCGTTCGAACAGATCCTGGAACTTCCTCTCGGTATCACGGACGGCATTCTCGGCAGCCACCCGCTCGCTGATATCGGAGTTGAACCCCACGATACGCACAGCCTGTCCCTCACGGTCATAGATGACCCGTGCTCTGGAACTGATCCATCGGTAGCTGCCGTCCCGCGATCTCATCCTGAAGACTGACTCATAGGTGTCCCTGTGCTGTTCGATACAGGAACTCATCTGCTTCCATGCAGTATCACGATCTTCAGGATGCACCAGGCCATCCCAGGAACTGACGACCTCTGAGAGCTTGGCATGATCATAGCCGAGCATACGGGCATACTGTTCCGAATAGAAATTGGCACCGGTGGACATATTCCAGTCCCACAGCCCCTCCCGGGTACCTTCGACCGCATACTGAAAGCGTTCCTCCCGTTCTGCGAGGGTCTCCTTGATCTGCTCCAGCTCCTGGACCTTCTCGGTGAGCCGTCGTGCGGTCTCATCGAGCTCTGCAGTCCGCTTTGCCACCCGGTGGCGAAGGGATCTGACCCAGCCTGATACCAGCAGAAAGATCAGCAGTGCGGGGATCAGGATGGAGATCGCTATCCGCCTGAGGTCCTCGCCGGTAAGCCCTGTATCAGCACCCCCGGTACCGAACCATCTGGTATACAGTTCTCTGAACTCCCCGGAGCTCTTCAGTGCCGCAAGACCGGCATTGAACGGCAGCAGCAGCTGCTCCTGTTCATCGAGGACTGCATAGTTGAGTTCCTGTATGACGAACGGGTTGCTCGTGATACGCAGCTGATCAAGACCCAGGGTGTTCACCCAATGAAAGGCGCTCTCCTGAGCGGCAAAGGCACAGTCGCCCTCCCCCTCTGCGAGGCGCTTGAGCACCTCCTGCTGGCTGGTATAGGTGATGAGATCCAGCTCGATATCCATCTCCAGCAGCATCTGATGCATGATGTCATGCCGCTGCACCAGCACCGTCTTACCGGTGAGGTCCCTGAAGGTGTTCACCTGCGGGTCTCCCTCACGGACAACCGCTGAGTAGTTCATGATCAGAGAGGTGGGAGAGAAGGCAAGGGACTCATCGCGCTCGGCAGAGTAGACCAGACCCTGCATCATATCGACCTTACCCGAGAGCAGGTCCTCATAGATCTCACCCCAGGGACCAAGACGGAACTCGACCGGGATATCCATGATCTCTGCGATCGCCCGGGTAAGGTCTACTGAGAATCCGGCGGGGTTCCCCTGGTCATCAAGGTACTCATAGGGAGGGAAGTCGCTGTCCCCTCCGATGATCAGGGGTTTGACGCTCTGCTGTACCAGTACATCAGGAGAGAACCACAGTGCCTGCAGCCGATCTGCGGTACCATCTTCCAGTACAGCGGAGATCCCCTCATCGAGCAGTTGCAGAAGTTCTTCATCCCCCTTTCCAACGGCAAAGCCGTATGAGCGTACACTCCCTTCGAGAGGGTCGATCCCCACCTGCACATTGGCAAGCTCCAGCTGATCGATCAGCATCCATGCCTGATTGCGCTGCATGATCACCGCATCGAGATCACCCGAGGAGAGAGCCTTCAGGGCCTCCCCACAGCAGCTGAACGAGAATTCAGCACCCTGTGCTGCGACACGGTCGATGACCTCCTGCGGGGTATCATCCCTGATGAGTCCTACACGCTTACCTGAGAGCTCCTCATAGGATGACAGCAGCGGTGTATCATCACGTACGATGATCGTACTGTCCACCGAGAGATAGGGGATGGTCGTATCGAACCGGTCCTGCAGCTCGGGTGTGAGTACTGCGTTGGTGATCAGATCGATCTCTCCCTGCTCAAGGAGCATAGTGAGCAGTGCCGGTTCACCGGAAGTGAAGACAGCACTTGCACCGGACTGTTCGAGTACCGCACTGATCAGATCGATCGTGAACCCTGCAGGTCTGTCCAGAGCATCTCTCATCACATACGGCGGGTACCCGTAGACGATACCGGCCCGTATGACCGGGCTGTCTGTCGCAGAGAGCGCTAAGACGCAGCAACAGAGCAGCAGGACCACCAGCAGCGTCCTGAGGACACTCCTGCCGTGAAACGGCAGTATCATAGGGTATCCTCTCGCTTCTGTGTACGTTTAGATGCTTCTCCCATGAGGCTTGAGACCGTCTTTCCCAATTGTTCCACCGTATAGGGCTTCTGCATGAAGGTATTCACCCCGAGTGAGAGTGCCTGCTGGACCCGTGAGGATCCGGCATACCCGCTCACGATGATCGCCTTCAGCTCCGGGATCACCTCACGAAGGGCTCTGTAGGTATCAAGCCCGTCAAGACCCGGCATCATCATATCAAGGACCACCAGCTCAGGACGATACCCGCTCTCGATGAGAGCGATGGCTTTCATCCCGCTTGAGACACTCCTGACCGAATAGCCGAACTTCGTCAGGACATGGCTGAGCACCTTCCGCTGGATCGCCATATCATCGATGATGAGGATCTGTTCTCCCGCTCCCCTGACAGAGGGCCCGGTGATGTGAGAGCCCATACCGCGCATGGTCTCCGGGACCGCCGGGAACCGGATGGTGAAGAGGGTCCCCGTCTTGTTCCCGGTTGTCACCGAGATGGAACCATGATGATCGAGCACCACCCCGTGCACGATAGACATCTCCAGTCCGGTACCTCTGCGTCCGAGCATCTTCCGGGTGAAGAAGGGCTCGAAGATCTCTTCAGGATGTTCGCAGGAGAGATAGGAGCCCTCATCACGGACCGTCAGCTCCACATATGCTTCGGAGGGGGCTTGCTCATCTGCCCGGTCGATCAGATTTCGTGTCCCTATGGTGACCACAGCTTCTCTTCCTGAGCACGCCTGATAGGCATTGAGCAGCAGGTTCTTGATCATCTTCGTGATATGCACCGGAGAGGCGATCAGGGGAAGCAGATCACCTTCGAGCTCCTGGCGGCAGGTCACCAGAGAGTGTGCCGCTGCGGCAGCGACTACCTCAGCAGAATCTGCAGCGACCCGGATGAGCTCGTTGAGTTCGATGACCTCGCTCACGGCGGCACTGCCCCTCGAGAGGGTCAGCAGGTCCTGCACGATGGCCCCTGCCTGAGTCCCGGCATCCCTGATCAGTTCCAGCGGCTGTTTGAGCGGATCAGCTTCTCCCATGTCCATGAGCAGCAGATCAGGATAGCTCATGATACCCACCAGCAGATTGTTCAGGTTATGGGCAGCCCCCCCGGCCAATCGCCCCAGAGCTTCCAGTCGCTCTGACTCAGCAAGGCGCTGCTCGAGCAGCGCCTGCTGTTCATGGGCACGCTTCAGTTCCGAGATATCGGTGATCGTGACGAGCACCCGCGAGAGTCCGTAGCGTTCCCGGTCGATCACCGCCAGGGTCAGGATCAGATGGATGATCCTGCCTCTGCTGTTGTAGTTCTTCATCTCCTGCTCGAACAGGTCCTTCCCCTGCCAGATGTTCACCACCTGGAGGATGAAATCAGGATACGAGGCCTCTACGATCAGATGATCGAGGGTAGCATAGAACTCATGCCCCCGGGGCATCCCGTAGAGTGCCAGAGCCGCATCATTGACATTTCTGATCGTTACCGCCTCAGTGATCTGCCTGACGAGCAGAGGATGATCTGTCAGGTAGGCGGTGACATCCTCGACCCCTTCAGCTCGTAACCGGTCAAGGATAACCCCTGCAGGAGAGAAATCCTCATCGAAGACCGGGGTCGGGAAACACTTGAGCATCTGAGACATGCGGTGATGCTCTTCGATCAGCAGGGCGCAGGAAGGGGTCGCCGCAAGATCTTCGGCAAGCTCTGCCAGAGATGACTGTAGTGCTGGATCTGCAGAGCATGCCTGCTTCTGTAACGCCAGTACCCTTTGATAGAGTTCTTCACTGCTGAACATTCTGTACCCGCCTCACCATAGGACCGCAGGGTCGGGATGATGCCCCGAACCGCATGTGACCATAAGTATAGCATGGATCATGCTGCAGCGCCTCATGCAATTATCTCAGAATATATCGATAAGGTGCGTCGCGGTAACGTATGTTACAGGCGAGATGAAGAAGGTTCTGGTATACTCTCTGCATGAATGAACACTATATTCGCAGAACCGATTCGCTCTATACGATCATCACCACCTATCCTGAGACACTCGGGATCTTCACCGCCAACGGTTTCAGTCAGCTGGCCCGACCGGACCAGCTTGAGAGCCTGGGGAAGATGCTGAGCTTCGAAGCGGCGATGAAGTCGAAGAAGAAACATGCCGCCATCTTCATGGAGATGCTCAATGAAGTGATCGAGCAGCACGCCGGGATGCAGGAAGAAGGGGTGGTCAGTCACCACGTTGATGATACGGTCCAGATCACCGGTATCCTCCCCTGCCCGGTCAAGCTGCCGCTGCTGGACAGCTTCAGGACCTATGCCGACAGCTACCGGGCAGCACACGGTACTGCCATAGATTATGAACTGCAGGCAGCATCAGGCGGACTCGACTGGATCGAACAGCGGCTCTCACAGGCTTCAGGGCCTGATGATATACCCGACCTGATCGTCTCTGCCGGGTTCGAACTCTTCTTCGATCAGGACCTCGTCGGCAGGTATCGCGACCGGGGAGTGTTCAAAGACCTCTCGGGACTCTCCAGCTTCAACTCCTGTTTCGACGGTCTTGATCTGAAGGACCCCCGCGGGAACTACTCCATCATCGCAGGGGTCCCGGCGATCTTTCTGGTGGATACCCTGGAGCTTCACGGCAGAGATATCCCCAGGACCTGGGATGATCTGCTCTCCGAACAGTTCACCGGTTCCATCAGCCTGCCGGTCGAGGATCTTGACCTGTTCAATGCTGTATGCCTGACTCTCTACAGGGAGAAGGGCATTGAGGCGGTCAGAGCACTGGGACGGAACATGCTCAGATCGATGCATCCTTCACAGATGGTCGCACGCAAAGGATCAGAGGCAAAACCTGCGGTCACCGTACTTCCCTGGTTCTTCACCCACATGATCTTCTCGGGAACCAGTCTGAAGGTGGTCTGGCCTGAAGACGGTTCGATCCTCAGTCCGATCTTCCTTGCCGCTAAGGCAGAGAAGGCCGACAAGCTCTCTGAGATCGTGCACTACTTCGAGAGCAGACCCGTTGCACAGCTGATGCGGGAGAAGGGATTCTTCCCCTGCGTCAATCCCGAGATCGATAATGGTATTCCCTCCGACCACCGGTTCAAGTGGCTCGGATGGGAGTATATCTATGCACATGATATGACCTCCCTCATCGCCCGATGTACCGAGGCATTCAACGAAGAGACAGGAGCCCGATCATGAACCTCGTCACCATCTCAGGACCTCCCTCATCGGGAAAGACCTCTGTGATCCTCAAGACCATCGCCGCCATGACCGGACGCGGGATCAAGCCGGCAGTGGTGAAGTTCGACTGTCTCTATACCGACGACGATGAGCTCTACCGAAAGGCGGGTATTCCGGTGAAGAAAGGCCTGTCAGGGTCGCTCTGTCCGGATCACTACTTCGTCTCGAACATCGAGACGGTCGTCGACTGGGGTCTGGAGCAGGAGTATGACCTGCTTGTCAGCGAGTCTGCCGGATTGTGCAATCGATGCTCTCCCTACATCAAGGGGATCAGGGCTGTGTGTGTCATCGATAATCTGAGCGGGATCAACACCCCGAAGAAGATCGGTCCGATGCTCAAGAGTGCCGATGTCATCGTCATCACCAAGGGTGATATCGTCTCGCAGGCCGAACGGGAGGTCTTCGCCTCCCGGGTACAGGCGGTGAATCCCCGGGCAGTGATCCTGCACGTGAACGGCCTTACCGGACAGGCTGTTATGAGCTCAGTACCCTGCTCTACGATGATGCACATCATATCACCTCCCTCAAGGGGATGGAGCTGCGTTTCAGCATGCCGTCAGCCCTCTGCTCCTACTGTCTCGGAGAGACGAGGATCGGCGAGAGCTACCAGATGGGTAATGTGAGAAAGATCGATCTGAACACGGGAGCTGATCATGAGAGATAAGTCGATCCGGGAGCTGCAGAGCCGGTTCCCCTATATACATGCCTTCTTCGATGACAATGCCATCAGCTATGCGGGAATGGAGCATCTGAGTCTCAGAGGCGTGATCGAGGCGATGAGCGAGTCTGAACGGGAGGAGTTCCCCTACGAGATCGAGACGCTCGAGCACAATCTGGAGACGTTCATCGAACAGATGCAGGCCTTCCTCTCCGCTGACGAGAACACGGTCCACTCCATCACCATCTTCCCGGGTACCGACAAGTCCGGGGTCCCAGAGCAGTTCGACCGACTCGATATGAGGCCGGGAGATGTGATCTGCATCGTAGGACCTACCGGATCAGGCAAGAGCCGCCTGCTTGCCGATATCGAATGGGTAGCCCAGCATGATACCCCACGAAGCGGACGGTCTTCGTCAATGACCTGGTCCCTGAGAGCAAGTGGCGTTTCTCGATCTCGGACAAGCTCGTTGCACAGCTGTCCCAGAATATGAACTTCGTCATGGACCTGAGTGTCGAAGAGTTCGTACGCATGCACGCAGAGAGCAGAATGATCGAAGATATCGATGGAGCGGTACAGTCGATCATCGCCAGCGCCAACGGTCTTGCCGGTGAGCAGTTCTCCCCCGAGACACCCATCACCAGTCTCAGCGGCGGGCAGAGCAGAGCCCTGATGATCGCTGATACCGCGGTACTGAGTCGATCACCGGTCATCCTCATCGATGAGATCGAGAATGCCGGTATCGACAGGAAGAAGGCACTGGAACTGCTGCTGGCAGAGGACAAGATCGTCCTCATGGCGACCCATGACCCGGTCCTTGCCCTGCTCGGAGACCGGAGGATCGTCATACGCAACGGGGGTATCGCCAGTGTCATCGAGACCACAGAACATGAGCGGGGGATCCTGAAAGAACTCGAAGTCCTCGATGCCCGGCTCTCAGAACTGCGGAACCGCCTGAGAGACGGCGAGATCCTCATATGATACCGAAAAAAGGAGTATGATACCATGCACGAAGGATGTTCAGCACGATTTCATAACGGGAAGCAAGTCGTCGATAAACTGCGGATGATGGGGTTCTCACAGCAGCCCCTTCAGGTACCGTTCGTCATTGCCTGTGAAGCCTGCGGCCAGTCGTTCATCATGAGGACCCATGAAGCACGCTGCAGCTGCACGATGGTCTACGGAGTGACTCCCTGCCATGCATCTTCTGCAGACCAGGTACAGGCGGCAGGGCTCGACTACTGATAGACGGCCGTTCGATCCTGTCCTCATCAGGCTCGACAGGACCTGAAAGCCCTACCGAGCCCCATCTCTGAACTTCCTGCATCCCTGAGAACTCAAACAGATCATGGTGCGAACTGCAGAGCGGGAGACCGACAGACAGGGAGGTTCTCTTTCTGTGCTGTCACTCATCTGAAAGTGCTGCCTCACAGATAAAGAGGTACATCATCGACCGACCTTTGGATGAGACTGGGGGTGAATCAGCTGCTGATGGCAGTATCCAGTCACCATTCGCGGTCGATTACCAGTTCCATGGACTTGAGGATCTCAAGGCTGGTGGTCAACCCCTCAGTTCCCTGCAGGATCTCTCCATGAGCACCATCTATCGACCCTGTCCCCAGAGGGGTAAGCGTGACCCTGCACGATTCGATGCCGTCAGTGAGCTCAACCTCACCCCGGTAGACCAGAGAAGGTTGTCCGTTCACCCCGGTAGTCGCCTCGGTGAAAGACCGGTTGAAGTCGTAGGATGTATTCACTTCCCCGAAGAACACGTAACGCCCGAGGGGTATCGACATCTGCCCTTCCAGCCTGACGAGCTTCTTCCCTTTGGGACTGGCTCCACCGACTGCATCAACAGTTCCCCGCTTACCGTTGTATACCGGCAGCGCTTCTGCACGGTCATCGCTGCCTCTCCAATCGTTTTCGATATTCCGCCGAGTAGCATAGATGGTATCCTGGAATCTGCCGTCTTCTGTCTCAATCCAGAGGGCGATCTGGGGGACCAGTCTGACCGGCATGATCCCGAACCACTTCACCTTGCTGTATGATTCACCCGGTGCCAATTCCGCGGTGATGCTCCATCGGTCATCGGCATGAAGGGTACCAGCTGCCAGCATCATCAGCACGAACCACAGGGCATATACGCCGTTTCTTCTTTCTTTCATACTCTTGTATCTCCTGCCTCGTATTATTCTATTGAGTTCTTATGTCTGTGAGAACAGACGTTCACTGATTGTTTCCACTGCCCCCAGGATCCGTTCCCATCCCTGATCAGAATCAAGGGAGACTCCATTGAACCTGTCTGTCCGATCGGAGTAGAGGGCCAGGTAGTAGATCCCCGAGACCAGCAGGGCGATGATCGCCTCGCGGTCCACCGACGGGTCCGCAGTCTTCCCTCGATCCAAGGCCCTGATGAAGGCCGCTGTCAGGGCAGTCCCGCGGTCCTCAACCCCCTTCATGACCGATGCAGCAAGCGGACTCTCTTCACTGATGAACCATCTGAGCATCTCCCTCACTTCAGGAGAGGATCGCAGCTGACTGATCTGTCCCCGAAAGAGCTCGACCATCAGGGTCTGCAGCAGACTCTCTGCCCCATCGTTCCCTGATAACGCCTTGATCTGTTCCTCTGCACCCGAAGAATTGTCGGCCCAGTAGTTCTGCTCCAGCAGCCACCGCTCGGTAAGCCCATCCATACTGCCGAAATACCGATAGATCAGAACTTTGCTGACCCCCGCCTTCCTTGCCACCTTGTTGATACCCAGACTGGAAAACCCCTGTTCTCTGATTACCGTGCCCACCGCGGCTACCAGAGCCTGTTCTGTAGCCTCTCTATCCCGTTCTGTCTCACTCATGTTACCTCCCGGTTACAACCATAATGTAACCTGCTGGTAACATTATGTCAAGACCTGTTATACGCGGATCAGCACAACATGATATGATGGTTCTCATTCCTATAGGTGATTGTTGATGTAAAGAGGAAGAGCATAGGCGGTAAAGCGAAACACTGCCTGACAGAGACAGAAAGATCCCTGCGACATACCAGAGAGAGAACGGGGATCAGGGAAGAAGACTACCGATCATCATCCCCGAACTCATCGAAGAACTCTTCCTGCATCTCTTCATACATGGGGTTAGCAGGATCCTGATCATCAATAGTCCATTCACGGGTATGCTCCTGCTCTGCAGCAGCACGCGAGGTACTGATAACCCGTACGATGATGATGACTGCCACGATCACGATGAACCAGATCATAGAATCCTCCTGAAGGGTCCTGTAGCAGGAATGATACGTCAGGGAAAGATCCCGTACGGAGCATCTCTGGCGAGTGCTCCGGTATCGGCCCAACGACTGCAGATCATTACCGATCCAGCTACCGTATATCTGGCAGGTATTGATTGGGGGCAGGACAGGACCCTGCGCACGGTGAGACTGTGGGCGATCCACGTACGGTGATCATCTGGCCCCGGCATAGCCGCTTTGACTGACTAACCCTTCTTCATACAGTATATCGCAGAATCTCTTAAGAGACAAAGATTCTGAGCATAGTACGAGGTATTGATCATTTCACATATGTCAGATCGTTCCCCCCCCACAGTGCGAACACGGCAGGTGACTATGATAATCCCTGATATTTATCTGCTGGTCTATGCGTATACCTCTTCAATGGAACCACATGCTCAAGCAGTTCCCTGGTGGCAGGAATGACTCTCAGGAAGTCGAAAGGTCGGACTGCTCTATCCAGTCCTGTCTGGTTTTCTGCGAGTCGTGACAACCATGGGTATCTTTCAAACCCGATGGATATCACAGAGGCGATCGCATGCATCGAATCCTGACAGGCCAGGGCAGTGACAATCACATCACAGCCAGATCCCGGGCATAGCCAGGAGAGCCTTCCCCACCAGAGAAGAACCGGCTCTGCATAGAGCCGGTTCCCACGCAGCAGGTTATCTGCAGAGGCTAATCTCTGGTGAGAGAGCGGTATTTGAGGCGTTTGGGGATGATGGAATCCACACCGAGCCGCCTGCTCTTGTTCTCCTCATATTCAGAGAAGTTCCCTTCGAACCAGTACTGGGAACCGTCATCCTCGAAGGCCAGGATATGGGTACAGATCCTGTCAAGGAACCAGCGGTCATGGCTGATCACCACCACGCAGCCGGCAAAGTCAAGGATCGCATCCTCAAGTGCCTGATGGTGTTCACATCCAGATCGTTCGTCGGTTCATCGAGCATGAGGACATTGGCCTCCTCCTTCAGAGTCAGAGCCAGGTTCACCCGATTCCTCTCCCCTCCGGAGAGCACTGAGAGTCTCTTCTGCTGATCCGCTCCGGTAAAGTTGAACTGAGCACAGTAGGCTCGTGAATTGATCAGCCTGCCGCCGAGTCGGATCTGCTCCTGTCCGCCTGAGAGGCACTGCCAGACACTCGCTTCAGGATCAAGACTCTCACGCATCTGTGACACATACCCGAGTTTTACCGTCTCTCCCTGTCTGATCGTACCCGAGGCAGGAGGCTGCTCTCCGGTGAGCAGTCGCAGGAAGGTCGTCTTCCCCGCACCGTTCGGACCAATGATCCCCACGATACCTCCGGGAGGGAGGGAAAAATCGAGGTGATCGATGAGAATACGGTCTCCATAGCCTATGGTCACCTGTTCCCCGTCAAAGACCCTGTTCCCCAGTCTTGGGCCTCTGGGTATCCTGATCAGCAGTTCACTGTCCTGATCATCCCTTCCCGACTGTGAGAGGGCGTTGAAGGCGCCGATACGTGCCTTCGATTTCTCATGCCGTGCCCGCGGGGACATCCTGATCCACTCGAGCTCTCGCTGGAGGGTCTGCTGACGCCTGCTCTCTTTCTTCTGCTCGATCCGCAGTCGTTCCTGTTTCTGATCCAGCCAGGAGGAGTAGTTCCCCTTCCAGGGTATACCTTCTCCACGATCGAGTTCCAGGATCCATCCTGCCACATTATCGAGGAAGTACCGATCATGAGTCACTGCGATGACCGTACCTGCATACTGCTGCAGATGGTGCTCGAGCCATGCCACTGATTCGGCATCCAGATGGTTCGTAGGCTCATCGAGAAGCAGGATATCGGGTTTCTGCAGCAGCAGGCGACACAGGGCGACCCTGCGGCGCTCCCCGCCTGAGACCAGATCCAACGTCGCATCAGAGGGGGGACAGCGCAGCGCATCCATCGCCATCTCCAGCCTCGATTCTACATCCCATCCGTCAAGCTGTTCTATACGGTCCTGCACCTTGCCCTGACGGTCAAGCAGCCTGTCCATCTCATCATCGCTCATCTGCTGACCGAACTGCTCATTGATCACTTCGAATTCCTGAAGCAGTCCGAGCACCTCAGCTGCACCCTCTTCCACGACTTCCCGAACCGTTCTCTTCTCATCGGCAAGCGGTTCCTGTTCCAGATACCCTACTGTGAAGCCCGGAGCGATGACGGTCTCACCGTCGAACTCGGTATCCACCCCTGCCAGGATCTTCAGCAAGGTACTCTTACCCGATCCATTGAGACCCAACACACCTATCTTCGCTCCATAGAAGTAGCTCAGATAGATGTTCTTCAACACCACTTTCTGCTGGTGTCTCTTCGAGACACCTACCATCGAATATATTATCTTTTTATCATCTGCCATAGGAGGGAGTATGCCAGAAAAGCACCACTTGGATAAGTGGATAAACAGACTCCTGTGCGCTTTCGCTCAGGAATCAGCACGATCAGCCGGGAAGACCGGCCCTGGTCACATACTGCTGCCGTTTACTTTTGGGCACTTCAGGCAGGGTCAGCTGGAGCAGACCTGCATGGACAAGCGGATTGATGTACTCCGAGATCACATAGGCTTTGGTGTACCCGAACTCCCTGGCGATCTCATCACGTGAGCGCGGTGTGCGGCAGTACTGGAACAGACGCTCTTCTGTCTGCGAGATGGATCTGCCCTCCTTGCCCATCCTGGCAGCATAGAGAGAGACAAGGAACCGACCCCGGATATCCTGGAAGACCGGTTCGGGGAGACCGGCAGCCTTCAGGGCCTTGCGTGAGGAGGGAATCCCGCAGAAGCTGTTGGACGAATGCATCAGGACTTCCACCGCACCTGCAAGATGGGGGTTCCTGATCCTCTGATCCCTCTTGCCAAGATCCTCGATGTCCATCCGCCCGAACATCCCACCCGGACTCTCGATGATGAGGTGATCGCTGTAGATATGGATCTCGATGGGACGGTGGAGCGTATGGATACTGTAGTCCCGATGCACCAGCGCATTGAGCAGCAGCTCCCGGATGGCCAGAGAAGGATAGACATCCTCAGGCCCTGCAGTGGTCTCACGTACTGTTCGGTCTGCGAGCATGCGGGTACAGGTCCTGATCAGATTGATCGAATCAGAGAGCATCTGAGGGATCGTCCCCTCGATCTTCTTTCTGTCAACCAGGGTACAGATCTCACTGCCTTCGCATCCGGTATCATAGATCAGGGCCGAGATAAAGAGATGGGGGAAGTACGCCTGAGGATAGATACCGAACATCATGATCCCGCCGATCGTGGGTCTGCCGTCCTGCAGAAGCCCCTGCATGGTCAGGATCTCCTGATCGAGCATATGCTGCAGATTGGGCCTTGCTGTTCTGATACTCCTCAGATACTGATTGAGCACGTTCGGATGAAAGGACTCGAAGCCTGCACGCATAACAGCGGTCAGATCCTCCTGCAGAGAACAGGAGGCTTCTTCATAGCGATAGATCTCATACTCAGTCATAGGTTCGATATCGGTATTCAAGCGGATATAGGAACCATGGACTCTGCCGGCTCCCAGATAGTGGCAGGGCTTCTTATCGAAGGGACACTCCGGGATCTCCACACAGAGCACATCGTGCCGGTCGATCCTGGTACGTGTGCACAGGGGTGCACCTCAGGAGACATCTGTCTGCCCTGCAGAAGCACCAGCTGCTGCAGATCATCAACATCGTAGATCCCTGATGCACTGCACTTCGGTCCCTGCAGACCGAACAGGATGATCCCCCCGCCTCGTCTGTTCGCAAAACTCGACAGGACCGGATACAGGGGAGACTCGAGCGCACGTGAGGCCTCGATCACTTCCACCCGATTCATATCCAGGGTATCTTCTCTCAGCTGTGTGACCAGCATATGTATCTCTTGTTCCACCATCTTGACAGCCAACCATTAGTTCATAGTGCCTCTCAGCATACAATATAAATGAACAGATGCAAACAGCAAAAAATATAATCCGTTGATTTCTCACCAATAGCTGCTATTTTATACGTATTTTATTGATTTTTATGCGGTTATAAGCGGTTTTAAGCGGTTTTTCTATTTTTTTATCATGGTCTCCATGGATTTTCTCCAAAATAAAAATTAATTGACAGAATTACGAATGCATGCGTATGATATGTATAACGATTTTTCGTATATATATTTTTCGTACGCGTAGTATATACACACAAGGGGACAAGCGTGCTAACTATTCGACAAGTAACAAAAGAGTTCGGCGGTCTGAAAGCTGTCAACGATGTCAGCTGTACCGTTGAGAAAGGTTCGATAGTCGGGCTCATCGGTCCGAACGGATCAGGCAAGACGACCCTGTTCAATGTGATCTCCGGGGTCTATAAACCTACGTCGGGCTCCATCGAGCTCGATCATGAAGACATCAGCTACCTGGGACCTCACAAGAAGACCATGATGGGCATGGCCAGGACCTTTCAGGTGGTCAAACCGTTCAAGAACATCAGTGTCATCGAGAATGTCATGGTCGGAGCATTCCTGCACAACCATAACCATCTGAAGGCAGAGGAACTGGCTCTGAGTATCCTGAAGCGACTTGATATCGACCAGTACCAGCATGACCAGCCAAAGAACCTTCCTCTGGCGATCAAGAAGAAGGTAGAGATCGCCCGGGCGCTGGCCACGACACCAAAGATCCTGCTCCTGGATGAGGTCATGGGAGGACTCAATCCGCAGGAGACCGATCAGGTGCTGCAGACCATCGTCAAACTCAACAAAGAAGGGATCACCATCATGGTCATCGAACACAAGATGCGATGCATCATGGCGATCGCAGAGAAGGTCCTGGTCCTCGACAGCGGCAAACTGATCGCCATGGATGTCCCTGAGGTCGTCGCGAAGGATCCCAACGTCATCAAAGCCTATCTGGGAGATGAATACCATGCTGAAAATTAGAGACATCCAATCAGGCTATGGAGAGAGTAAAGTCCTCTTCGATATATCCATGACCATACCCGAAGGCTCCATCGTGAGCCTGGTAGGTTCGAACGCTGCAGGGAAGACCACCCTGATCAACACCATCAGCGGTCTCAACCGGGCATGGGCAGGTTCTATCGAGTTCATGGGTGAAGATATCACCCTGCTCTCACCCGCAGCACGGGTTGAGAGAGGGCTGGTCCAGACTCCGGAAGGCAGAAGGCTCTTCCCTGACCTGAGTGTGAGGGAGAACCTGCTCATGGGCTCCTACCTCAAGTCGGTCCGGGGGTCCCGGGAGAAGAACCTGAAGAAGGCATACGAACTGTTCCCGAGGCTCTACGAACGTAAAGACCAGCAGGCTGGATCACTCTCAGGGGGTGAACAGCAGATGTGTGCCATCGCCCGTTCCCTGATGAGCTGCCCGAAACTGCTGATCCTCGATGAACCGTCACTGGGACTTGCCCCTATCCTGATCACTCAGGTCTTCGAGATCATACAGGACATCCAGAGAGAGAACGTCACCATCCTGCTGGTGGAACAGAATGTGCAGCAGGCACTCTCCCTGGCTGACAAGGGCTATGTCCTGGAAAGCGGACACATCACCATGGAAGGTACCGGAGAGTTCCTGCTTCATGATGATGGATTGCGCAGAGCATATCTGGGAATATGAGCGCCCCCGGTACAGAAGTCACATACATACATCTTCAGGAGGAATAGATGCTGTTACAATTGATTATTTCAGGGATACTGCTCGGCGGAGTGTATGCTCTTACAAGCATGGGACTATCCCTTGTGTTCGGGGTATCGAAGATCATCAACTTCGCACACGGCGACTTCGTGGTGATCGGGATGTACTCGGCACTCAGTATATACTATGTCACGGACTGGGACCCTATATATCATGGATCCTCGTCATACCCATCTCCTTCGCGATCGGCTGGCTGGCTTTCCAGCTCATCAAGAAGACCATCGGCGGAGAGGAGATCAACCAGATCTTCATCACCATTGGACTGTCGATGGTCATTCAGAATCTGCTGCTCATGACCTTCAAGTCCGACTACCGGACAATGAAGTCTTCATTCAGCAGTTCGCTCGAGATCGGGAACATCTACATATCATACGAGAGCCTGTTGGCCTTCCTGATCGCTGTTGCAGTCACGATCGCCTTTCTCTGGTTCCTCAACAGGACAGATCTCGGACGGGCCATGAGAGCCGTCTCTCAGGATAAGGATGCCGCAAGTCTCATGGGGGTGAAAGTCGAACTGATCAATGTGCTGGCATTCGGTCTCGGGATCGCCATGGCTGGACTGGCAGGAGGTCTGCTCCTTACCATGTATGCCGCCTATCCCACAGCAGGTGGTGTCTATAACCTGCTCGCATGGGTCATCGTCGTACTCGGCGGACTCGGACAGGTCGAGGGCGCGCTGGCAGCAGCCTTCCTGATCGGTATCTGCGAGACCCTCACCGGATTCTATATCGGACCGGATTTCAGACAGGTGGTCTACTACCTCTTTTTTATCGCGATCCTGATCATCCGTCCCCAGGGACTCTTCTCGGGAATCAGAATGCACAAGAAGGTGAAACATGAAACTACTGCATAATCAACTATTCAGATGGGCGATCTTCTTCATCGTCCTGCTTGGGGCCGGCTTCTTCGCCGACAACAACTACTATCTCGATATCCTCATCACCATCGTCTTCTATGCATGCATGGCATCAGCCTGGAATATCGTCGGAGGGTATGCGGGACAGGTCTCTGTCGGGCATGTGGCCTTCCTGGGACTCGGGGCTTATACCTCCACGATCCTGTTCCTCAAACTCGGTGTCTCACCAATCATCGGGATCCCTCTCGGCGGGGTGGTAGCCATGGCGCTCGCGCTGGGTATCGGATTCCTGACCATCCGTCTGCACGGTCCGTTCTTCACCCTCTCCACGATCGCCATCGCCGAGATCCTGCTGGTCCTCGCGATCAGGTTCCACGGACTGACCGGAGGCTCAGAAGGTCTGAACATCCCCTATGAACCCTCTGTATACAATGTGGTATTCAAGAGCTACTTCGTCTACTACACCCTCTTCGTCGCCCTCATGGCTGCCATCGTCGCGGTGATCAGCTATATCAACACCTCACGAACCGGGTACTATCTCCGAGCCATACGTGAAGATGAGACAGCCTCCTCTTCCCTTGGTGTCGATATTCTCCAGTTCAAACTCAGAGCACTGCTGATCAGTGCCTTCTTCACCGGCGTGGGAGGGGCTCTGTATGCACAGTACCTGCTCTTCATCGATCCCCATACCGTCTTCACCGTCGCCTTCTCCACCAAGGTAGCAGCGCTGTCGATCGTGGGCGGGATAGGGACGGTCATCGGACCGATCGTAGGATCGTTCATCCTCACCCCGCTGGAGATATTCCTTCGCTCGCAGTTCGGCGGGACGTATCAGGGCCTCTATCTGCTGATCTACGGAGTCATCATGCTCGCAGTCATCGTACTCATCCCCAAGGGGATCTACGGGACCTTCGTGGACTCGAAGAACAGGAACAGGCGATAACCGATGACCTATCAGCTGACTGAACGTGAACAGCGACTGCTTCAGGACGCACAGCAGTACGGAAGCGAACACTTCCTGCCCCATGCAGCGACCTGGGACCGGGAGGGTATCTTTCCCACCGAGACCTTCCTGCAGGCGGGACGGGACGGCTATCTCGGGCTGAACACTGCCCGGGAGTTCGGAGGAAGGGGCTTGAGCTTCCTGGAGACAGCCCTGATCTATCAGGGGCTTGCCCGTTCATCCTTCCCGTTCGTGCTGGCTATGGAATGCCATAACAACATGACCTATGAGATGTCTGTCTTCAAGAGTTCGGCTGCCGTACGCGGCATGCTGGCGCAGATGATCTCAGGGGAGAAGATCCTGGGATTCGGGTTCACCGAACCGCAGGCAGGTTCTGACCCGTCGGCGATGACCAGCTATGCGAAGAAGGTACCGGGAGGGTACCTCGTCAACGGCTGCAAGACGTGGGTGACCAACGGCTCACAGGCGTCACTGTTCGATGTGACGGTCAAACTCGAAGAGCCCGAGGCACGGGAGATGATCACCCTGCTGATCGATATCCCGTCTGAGGGTCTGCGCATCACTCATGATATGAAGACCATGGGAGGGAATGTCCTCTCGAAGGCGACGATCGTACTTACCGACTGTTTCGTACCGGAGGACCGGGTGGTCTCCACCCACGGCTACCGGGATGCCCTGTGGTCGGTCCTGCTGGCACGGATCTTCACCCCCGCCATGGCCATCGGCCTGTGCGAGGAGGCGCTGGAACAGACCGCCGCCTACCTTGCCCGAAGAAGCCAGTTCAGGCAGCCGCTGCTGAAGCAGCAGCCCCTCCAGTGGAAACTGGTAGAACTGCAGACGAAAGTCGCTGCAGGCAGGCACCTGGTCTATCACACGGCAGCCTGCATGGACAGCGGCAGGAACCCTGATCAGGAAGCTGCCATGTCAAAGCTCTACTGCGGTGATCTTGCCATGGAGGTGACCACCGCCTGCTGCCAGCTCTTCGGAGCAGAAGGCTACCGCACCGGGAATGTGCTTGAACGCCTGATGCGTGAAGCCAAGATGATCTCTGTCATCGACGGGACATCTGAGATACAGAAGTTGATCCTGGGAAATATGCTCGAACGGGCCTATCTTCCGGATAAACGATACCAATTGTCTAAAAAAATGGAGGAATCGCTATGAAGAAAACTGTTTTAGCCATGCTGCTGATCGTTCTTGTGATGTTCACCGTGACTGCCAACGGCAGCCAGGAAGCACCTGCGCAAGAGAATGAACCGATCAAAGTAGGGCTCATGTTCGCACGAAGCGGCGCGTTGGGACTGATGGGTGAAGAATCACTGCAGGCTGCACTGATCGCTATCGACCAGATCAACGAACGAGGCGGAATCAACGGAAGAATGCTGCTGCCGGTGATCTCAGATGTACCTGACACCACAGCTGCACAGTCAGAAGCAAACCGACTGACACAGAAAGAGGGTGTGAAGATCTTCTTCGGTACCTACGGAAGCGCCTTATCATCTGTGATGACCGGTGTCATCAACAGGAACGGAGGCTACTACATGGAAGTGATCTCTGTTGCTGACGGCATCACCGATCGAGACCTCGATGGGATCTACCGCCTGCACTTCAAGGGTTCTGTGATGGGTGAATCGGCTATCGATTTCCTGGCAAAACTCTGTGATGATGCGAACATCCCGTATGAAGATGCGAAACTCGCCCTGTTCTACGAGAACTCGGACTTCGGTATGTCTACCGGTATCGGGTATAAGGACGGAGCTGCGAAACTCGGCATGGAGGTCGTCGTCGATGAGAGTTATTCAAAAGACACTCCCGACACCTCCCCTCTGGTACTCAAAGCGAAAGCTGCGGATGCCAACTTCGTGATCATGACTCCCTATATCAACGATGCGATCAACTTCGTGAAGAACTCGAAGAATATGAACTTCTCACCTCTTGGGTTCGTCGGTCTCGGTACAGGCTTCAGCCTGCCGGTCTTCTGGGAGACCTTGGGTTCTGATGCTCAGGGTATGTTCGACTGTGACCCCCTGCAGACCCCGGCTCTCGCTACGATGGCCCCTTCGATGATCGAACCCTACAAAGAGTTCACCTCTATCGTACAAGAGAAACTCGGACATGACCCGATCGTCGTGAACATGCTCACCTGGCAGGCCGTATGGCTGGTCGCCAACGAAGTGCTCATGAACGCAGAGGACCCTGAAGACGTTGCTGAACTGAGCAGACTCACAGATGCCCTCGATTTCCCCCTCGGTTCACTGCCGACCGGTCACGGTGTAGATTTTGATTCTACCGGCCAGAACCAACGATGCCAAATCGGTGGTATGCAGTGGCAGGATGGGTCACTGGTGAATGTGTATCCTGAAGCCATGGCTACCAACGACGTTGTGGACTTCCCCTTTGCCGGATGGAAATAGGTTTTTGTTATAGTTGTCTGCCTCCCCTGCACAGGGGGAGGCCCCTTTTTCAAGGGGCCTCTTCTGCAGTACGCATCATCTTCCGCTCAGCTCTTCGCTTCTGTGAACTTCCTGTAGGATGAGATCCTCTCTCTGGCTGCCGCTCCAAGGACGGTCGTATCAGAGAAGAAGAAGACCATGCGGTAGCCTCTCTCATATTTCTTCTGTGCATCTGCCCAGGAGCCTGCTACGGTCGAAAGCACTTTTCCTGACGCCAGGACCTTCATCTCCACCTCTCTGATCGCATCCTGAACAGCTTCGGCCTTCGGATCACCGAATGAACCCATGTTGGTAGCCAGATCCATAGGTCCGATGAAGATACCATCGAGTCGATCCACAGTCAGTATCTCATCGATGTTCGCCACAGCTTCAGGTGTCTCCACAGCGGTCATCAGATAGATCTCATCGTTCGCATGCGTCAGATAGTCCATGGAATCGTATCCATAGTGTGCGGCACGGGGAGATCCCGCCACTCCCCTGATCCCCTGTTGCGGGTAGGAGATAGCCGCAACGGCAGCCTCTGCTTCCTCTTTGGTGTTCACATAGGGTACGAGCAGCCCAAACACTCCCGCATCAAGGATTCGCTTGATCTGCACGAAGTCGTTCCAGGGAGCTCTGGAAAAGGGGACAGCGATCTCCCCTTTCATTGCCTGGATCTGTCCGATGGTCGTCATGACATCCCCGGGCCCATGCTCCAGATCGACCATAAGGCTTCGTAGCCGGCTTCAGCCAGTATCTCTGCCGTGATGGGACTGCCGGCCTGCAGCCAGGCACCGGAGACGGTACCACCGTCTTTCAATATCTTCCGTACTCGATTTCTGTTCTTCTCAATCATCTCATATTCCTCATAGTCTACTCAAAGACTTCAGCTTCGATTCCCAGGAGATCACAGATCTCCAGCAACTCATCCCGATAACAACCAACGACCCCTGATATATGGTTCGATCCATATTCATTCACAAAACGATCAAGATCGAAGTGGACCTTGGCGAATAGTGTCGGCAGCTGATGGGGACCTCGCGACTCGATGAAATCATCGAGCATCTGCTGTGTCGGTGCTTCTGCTTCACAGGGGATGATCGCCATCTTGTACGTACCGGCTTTTCTGTAGAGCCTGGCAAGCTGCATCGGACCCGGGGATGCATTGAAATAGGTGATGCCTCCACCTGCAGGACGTACGGACTCTCTGATCCTGATATGCTTCAGATTCTCCCTCGTATCGCTGTTCCTTCCGGCATAGAAGACATTGATCGCACCACAGTTCACACAGTACATCATCTCATTCGGGCCATCGATGTGGCTGACATCTGCAAAGAAAGTCGGAAGTCCTCCTGATAGCAGTTTCAGAATATACTGCGTCAAGGCTCCATCGGCATCTGCTTCGCAGGCCACCGGTGTCGTCCCCTTGGGACCTTCAGCATCTTCATGATTTGCCAGCAAGGCCTGGGTCATGCACTGGGGAACATAGGAGTTAGATAGTTCATGCATGCATTTGATCGCGATGAAGTCCATCCCATAGTCATCGATGAGGTCTTTTGTCGCAAGGTAACAGGCAAGCTGAAAATCGAATTTCTCTTTGGTGAACTTCGTATCAGTGTATTCAACCGATTGTGCATGCTGTTCGAACCATTGGCGCATCGTATCGATACGGTCAGCAGGCATCTGCTCTGCCAGCCTGATGATCTCTATCTGATCGAGATGCTCAGTATCGATCCCGAACTGCTTCTTCCACTGCATCGGGTCGTACAACCCGGTATCGATCCCGATCGATCGTCCCCCAAAGAGACCGAATACCGAGCCTTTGAGCTTCTCCTGTATCGAGGCAGCCCGCATCAGGGGCAGCAACTTCTGCTCATAGGCCTCTTTCTCATATCCAGTACGAATATTCTTGTGCGGATAGTCGATCTGGGCAAGCGCACCTGAGGCGCCTAGGAGTCCCACACAGCCATGGGTCCCAGGATCGGTGTTTCCGAGCAGGATGGTATACAGTCCCATTCTCTGGATGCCATGAACGACCAGGTTCGGCGAGGTCCAGCAGGGGATATGGGCTACGAGTACTTCGACCTTCTGAGCTCTGAGCTCATCCACGGCTGCGTTGATCTGATCCCGTGTCCTGGCTATCTCCGATGCGACCACCAGTTCTACCGGAAGCTGCCCTGCTAGCTCGACTGCTGCTGCATGCAGCGGTATGGTCTTATGAGAGAAGACCTTCTCCCACATATCAGGTCGATGATCACCGAAAGTGATCATTCCGACTTTTGGCAGATTACCCATCATGGCTTCTCCTTTTTCGCTTGCTGCAGAAGACTGTAGTCTTCTTCTGTCACGGTCTTGTATCCAGGTACGGGAAATGCCTGAAAACTTCGGCCCCCATCGTTGTAGATCGACTGCCCCATGATGAAATCTGAATCATCACATGCCAGGAATACTGCCAGCCTCCCGCACTCTCTGGTGGTGCCGATCCTTCCTATGGGGGTCCTGGAGATGATGGTATCCATCAGCTGGCGGTCAGAGCCAACTCTTCGCATGAGATCGGTCTCGATCGGCCCCGGAGCCATGGCGTTGACCTTGATCCCATAGGGTGCAAGGTCAACAGCCTGGACCTTCGTAAGCTGCTGCACCCCGCCCTTGCTGGTCGTATAGACCATCTGGGAGTTGAGTGCAAGGTATGCATTCACTGAGGACATGTTGATGATAGCTCCACCGGTTCCCTGCTTCACCATCTCCCGTGCAGCATACTGATCACCGAAGAACATCCCACGGAGATTCACATCCATGATGCGGTCATACTGCTCCGGGGTGATCTCGAGATACGGAGTCTTATCAGAATCATTGATCCCTGCATTCGAGACGTAGATATCGATCCTGCCGTACGTTTCGACAGTCTTAGCAATGATGTGCTGCAGGCTCTCAAGATCACCTACATCACAGGGAACGAACATCGCTTCACCACCGAGAGCAAGCAGCTGTTCCAGCCCCTGCTCTCCGGTCTGGGGATTACGGCCGCCGATAACGACCGTAGCCCCTTCCCTGGCGAACTCGATAGCAATGCCCAGTCCGATCCCTTTGGTCCCACCGGTTATAACTGCTACTTTGTCCTTCAGCTTCATTATTTCAGCCGCCCCTTCGCATCATGATCTTTGTCATAAGAGATGTCAGCGGTGGTATTGTATCCGGTTGGGTTCCTGAATCCGAGGGGGTTGATCCCGACAGCATACTTGCTCTTGATCTCTTCGATCAATCGTGCATAATAGCCTACCACACCTTCGATGAGCTTCTCACCCTTCTCTCGTGTAGCTTTGGTAGGATCCCCGATCACACCGGTCTCAAGATCATCCTTCTCAGGAAGAGCAAAGGTCCCCTCGAAATGGTAGAGCATACCGGGAAGGGATGCTTCACCGGGAGCGACCTTCCATGACCCGTCGATGAGCCCCTCTCCACCACCGGCTTCTGCAAGGTCCATGTTGATCATATCGGGGTAAAGGTAGAGTCCTACAGAGGTCTCGGCCTCATCTGCATGCCACATGTAGTCTTCCAGCACAGTCTTGTTGTCACGAAGGAAGTCGTACCAGGTCGAGGAGATGGTGAACAGACCTTCGATACCGAGCTTGTGGACCGCTACGATCGTAGAGGAGACCTGTCCATGGGCAGAGATGATGATGAACTTATTGAATCCGCATACCGCTGCTCCTCTGATGATATCCATGACCAGTCCGATATGTGTCTCGAAGGTCAGAGGGATGGTTCCGGGCATGCCCCAGTGGTGATAGGGGTGTGATCCATACATCGGGCAGGCAAGTACCATCGCTCCTGTTGCCAATCCAACCTTCTCTGCGATACCGATCGCATTATAGGTGTCCATCCCGCAGGGACAGTGTCCACCATGCTGTTCGATGGCTCCAAGGGGCAGGATCGCCACGTCACACACCTCTTTGGCATACGCTGCGTTCACATGAGCGCTGTTCTCCTGGAACCACACTGAATCTCGTCTATCCATCTTGAATGTCGTCTGTTTCTTCATCGTTCTTTCTCCTATTGGAATCTTTGTTATCTTGTTAAGCTGACCGCTTAATCATTGCACTAACACATCAGGCAGCTGCACATCGAGTTCTGCACCATACGCTGCGAGTTCCTTGATGAGGTCCTCCGGCATCGGGATGCCTGAAGCCTTGCGTTCCTGTTCCCGGTTGTACTCTATCTCTCCGGGGATCACCTGTTTCACGTCAGGATCGACCATCTCCGATCCATGCACCATAGCCGCCCACTGCTGTACTCGCTGTTCATACTCCTCTCTGGCCAAAAAGATCTCAGGATCGATCGCCAGGAACAGATGAGAAGTGAGAGAAGGGTCTTCTGCATGCTTATACATACTCTTCAGATCATGAAGGAACGGTCCCCCGCTCAACACCCCTGTGATCAGATCTATGAACAGTGACAGTCCGAATCCCTTATGCATACCGACCGGCAGCAGGAACCCTGCGAATCCTGCAACAGGATCATCAGTCTCCTTCCCATCGCTGGTCACTGCCCAATCTGTTGGTATCTTCTCACCCTTCTTTGCTGCAAGAAGCAGTTTCCCCCCTGCAACAGCAGATAGGGAGATGTCAAGCACAAAGGGAAAGTCTTCACAGAGAGGAGCTGCCATCGCTATGGGATTATTACCGGTCGAAGGTCGCTTACTGCCCTTCATCCCGATGTTCGGGATCACGTTGGTCGTAGAGATCCCGATCATCCCGGCTTCGACAGCCTCACGTGCATACAGGGCCGCAGCACCATAGTGATTACTGTTCCTTGCCAGGACCATACCGATGCCATGCGTCTTTGCCTTCTCGATAGCCAGCTTCATACCGGCTCTTCCGACGATATAGCCCATGCCGGAATCTCCGTCGATCAGGGCTATCGGTCCTGTTGAGTCCTTGAGCGGCTTGATATCAGGTTTCGCATTGATCACTCCCGAGAGCAGCCGTTTCAAATAGATCGGCATCCGAAGCACTCCGTGTGAATCGACCCCCACAGGTTGGTCTTGACCATGCAGTCCGCACAATAGGCTGCATCCGTCGTACTCATCCCGCCGCGTTCGAACAGGTTCCCGAGGAACCGTTCAAGCACTTCAGGCTGTATATATCTCTGGTCATCAGTCATAACACCTCCAATACTGTATACGTATACATATTCTTACAAAGAATAGCTTCATCATCTCCGAGTGACATCTGAGAGCGTGATCCGATAGATAGATGTCGTCGCAGCCACATAGAGCTGTGTCTGATCTTCATTGAACGTCAGATTCGCAGCCACCTCCGGAGTCCTGATCAGACAGACCCTCTCTCCTGCATGATCGAGGATATGGATCCCGCCGGGCCCGGTGCAGAAGAGGTATCCGCTGCGATGGATCTTCATACCGTCAGCACAGCCGTTCCCGGTTCCCGACAGCGTACTGAAATGCCGTCTGCCTGACAGTGTGCCTGCAGCATCCACATCGAAGACCATGAGTGCACCGGTTGCAGAGTCATTGACAAACAGCTGTCGCTCGTCGGTACTGAAACACAGTCCATTAGGCAGGGTGAACGAGTCATCGAGCAGCTGGATGGTGCCGCTGGGGTCATAGCGGTAGATCCCCTGAAACGATAGTTCCGCCGCACGGGGGATACCTACCCGTGCCTGTCTGCCGGGCAGCGGATCGGTGAAGTAGATGCTCCCGTCAGTACTGACGACCACGTCGTTCGGGCTGTTCAGGGCCTTGCTGTCATATGAGTCACAGAGTACCGAATAGGCACCACTGCCCAGATCAGTCATGGTCACCCTGCTCGTGGCGTGCTCACAGGTGATCAGATGCCCTTCCCGATCCAACGCGTTCCCGTTTGCCAGATAACTGTTCTGCCGGAGCATCGTTACCCCTGCTTCGGCATTCCAGGTATATAGGGCATTCCCGGGGATGTCGCTGAACACGAGGGTCTGATCTTCCTCTATCCAGACTGGTCCCTCCAGGAAACGAAACCCGCTTGCCACCTGTTCGATCGAGCTCTGCTCACTGATCAGATCCTGGCATCGGTCACCGTTCTCTTCGAACTCCAGGCTGACCCTGTCGTGTATACCGCTCATCATTCACTCCTGATATCTGTCTGATCGATCCTCACTGAATCGATCAGTATCGGTCACTGGTTCGCTCTTCTCTCTGCGATCATATCCCGTGCTGCAGCCCAGCTCTTCTCGAACGAGGTCCTGAAGAGTACGACCGGGCCGAACTCCTCATACTCAGCAGGTTCCAGACCGTTGATCATCCAGCCCCGTGTGAAATCATCGACCTTCTCGAGAAGCTCATCGAGGACCCCTTCTGATACCGGAGCATGGAAGCGGTCGACGACCGGCAGATCCTGTTCGATGAGTTTGTCTGCGGTCCCCTTCCAGTTGATCGTGATGTTACAGTCAGCTCCCACCATCTCGATGAAGTGTTCGAGCCCACGAGCCCCGCCGCCGATGAATCCCACGGCACTTCCACGTTCTTTAGTGAGTCTATGTACTTTCTTGGCGATCACCATCCCGGCCTGCCAGAGTATGTCATCTGAGATCTCGATCTGTTTCTCCTTCGCGTAGTTCTTCAGATACTCATCATAGATCCCTGTTATATGCGAGTAGTAGACCGCAGGAGGATTATCCATATCCCTGGTCGCCCTGTCATAGACATCACAGACATCCATAGCCTGTCGGACGCCCATGACTTCGGTGGCATTGATGGGTATACCCTCTGCTATGAGAATCTCTATAGCCTTCAGACCGTCTTCGGTCACCGGCACTTTACACATGATATTCTCTCCGGCTTCACGGTTCATCCGTGCATTTCGCACGATGTTCTCGGTATCTTCCCTGAAGGGATTACCCTGGACACTGACATACCCGGTCTTTCCTTTCGATGCTTCATACAGCGGCAGGAAGTGCTTAGCCACTTCACCGACGAGCTGCTGCTGCAGGATCTCCTGTACGATCTCATCATCGGACTCGTTCGCGATGATCGCATCCAGTTTTTCGAGAGCGTATGGGCTCTCAACAGGATGGACCAGCATCTTGTAGACATACGATGGGTTCTGGGTACACCCCACAGCTCCTGCGGCGATCGCGGTGTCTGCCTCTTCCCGTGTCACATTATTTATCCAGAACCGTGTCGGGGTCAGCTCTGATACTCGGTGAAAATACGTTTTGTTCATGCTATATCTCCTCTTCTATTCAGTAATGGTTGTCATGTATCTATATCATCCGGCATAAGCGGATACTGCCCTTACCCAGGTATCGTCTCGAACATGATCGTGCGATGCTCCAGTAGCCGGTGAGATGTCCAGTTGATAGTGTGGCAGGTGGAGATACTATAGCCTCCTCCTGTCCCGAGGTCTTTCATCCTTCGGGAGGTCTCAGTCCTGACTTCATCAGTGACTGTATTGATCAGTGCTGTGAAGATATCTCTTCTGTTCATCCTGTTCTCTTTATATCACACCTACATAAAAAATGTATACGTATGCATTTCAATATAAAGAAAAAAACCTTCACAAGAAGGCCTTTTTCATCAGCGACGATCGATCACTGACGATCGCTTGACCAATGTTCCCGGGATCATCTTCTTGATGACCCCTGATTTCTCATACTTGATGAGATCCATGAGGATCTCCAGAGTCTCCTGGACCATCGTCTCGATCGGCTGCATCACCGTCGTAAGATCGTACTGGGGCCAGGTAGCCATCGGTGTATCATCAAAGCCTGCCACCGATATATCTTCAGGTACCCGTATCCCATAGGCTCGGCGGGCATGGTCGATGAATCCTGTCGCAGCGATATCGGTACCGCAGAAGACCGCATCGGGCCATTGATCTCGACTGATACCGTGGATGAATGCATCAGCGGCTTCACAGCCTGACTCATGGGTATATTCACCGGTATACTCCGCAACCAATGGCAGTCCCGCTTCATCAAGACTGTGTATCAGCCCCAGACGCCTGTCGATACTCGTCGAGGACTCTTTCCTGCCGGATACAAAAGCGATACGCTTGTGGCCGGTCTCTATCAGATATTTCCCTACTTCGTTTCCTGCCTTGAAATTATCAAGACATACCGAATCCACTTCCTGATACAGTGAGTAGCGGTTATACTGCACGACGGGGGTGTCATAGCTGATACAGTCCTCAGCCAGACGAGAGGAGAGCATCGTCGAGGTAAGAATGATCCCGTCAACCTGATACTCAAGTGCCAGATGCAGCGTCGCATCCATGGTCCCGTCTTCCGGCAGGTTGAGCAGCAGCGTAGAATACCCGAGCTTCTGCAACTCCCGGGAGAACATATCAAGTGACTGCATATGGAAATTACTCTCGAAGTTCCGGTTTATGATCCCGATGATGTTCGTTGAATTCTGCTGCAGGCTTCGGGCGATGACACTGGGGCGGTAGTTGAGTCGTTTTGCGGTCTGCATGATCTTGGCTACCGTCTCTTCAGAGACGTTCGTCCCCTTCGTCCTGTTGAAGACCCTGGATACGGTAGCCTGTGAGACCCCGGCCTCCCGTGCTACATCAACAGAAGAGACCCTGCGTTGTCGAACCTTTCGTTTTACCATCTTTTTCTTTTCTATCATACTACGGACTACCTTTCAATGCTCTGCGATACACCTGCAGAAGAAACCTCTCTGTCTGCATATGCCGGGGTACGTATCTTTTTCATCAAAAGAAGATACAGATACATCCCATACCCCTTTCCCAGGATATTCCGTCGCAGCTTTCGCATCAGAAGCGTCAGCAAGAGCCCCCGGAAAGCTGGTACCCGGCACATGCACAACAGCCACAACACCTGAAGGATGCATAGCTGTCGTTAACGAAAGCAGCTGCTCCCTTCTTTCATTCGAAAGAAGGGAGCTTCAGCTCATCATCTCAGATGATGATTACTGCCGTTCGTTTATGATCTCCTGTTTCACCATATCATAGATTTCCTGTCCACATTTTTCAATGATCTGAGGACTTACCGTACCATTCATCATCTCACCCATGGCAAGTCGTGTTGCCAGCGGCACCTCATTGACTTCGATGCCCAACCCGGGGAGTTTGTTCAGGGTCTCTGTCTCTGCAGCGGACATCAGTTCTCGATCAAGGGCGATCGCCTGTTTCGCAGCACGTTCCACGATGGCTCTATCTGCTGCTGAAAGACTGTCCATGAACTCTTTGTTTGCATACCACAGCCAGTTCGTGTAGATATGACGGGTCAGAGACCAGTACTTCTGAGCTTCATAGAACTTAGCATCGTAGAAACTCGAGGTGGCACATTCCTGACCATCGATCAGATTCTGCTGCAGTGAGGTGAACACTTCAGACCATGAGAGGTTCGTCAGAGAACTACCGACTGATTCCCAGGCAGCGATCTGCATCGGGCTGTATCCACGAATCTTCAGCCCCTTCACATCCTCAGGGTTCACGATAGGTCGTTTACTGTTGGAAAAGTTCCTGAACCCGATCTCCATGTAGCCGATACCGACAAGATCCATCCTCTCAAGCGGTTCCATCAGCTGAATGCCTGCTTTCCCATCGAGCACACGATGCGCATGAGCTGCATCATCGAACATGTAGAATGAGTCCCATACAGCGAACTCAGGGATCGTCTGGGTGAACAGTGTCGTAGCACCGACACTCATCTGGATGTCACCACGACGAGTCTGTTCGAACATATCCTGCACCGACCCAAGCTGTCCACCAGGGAATACCTGGACTTCGATCCGTCCCTCTGATTCAGCTTCCACGATCTCTTTGAATTTGACGAACGCTGCATGTCCGGGTGTCTGTACCGCATTATCATGGGCAACCTTGATCACGACCTTCTCAGCTCCACCCTCATTCTGACCAGCTGCAGACAGACCTGCCAGACCGACACACAACAACACCATCATAATCTTTGTAATTCTTCTCATACCTTCCTCCACTTGTGTTTTTTCTTAGAATCATCTTCATATATCTTCCGGCTGCATGCACACAGGTGTGCACCTGCAGCCAGATCTTCCTGGAGTGACAGGGCTTCACTGCCTCCTAGACAGGGATGCCAAGCATCATTGGGAACCATAGGGATATTGCCGGCAGATACGTCACCAGCATCAGTACGATGATCATCACAAGGATCCATGGGATGATCGCCTTGGCAATATGATCGAACTTTATCCCGCTTATCTGACAGGCCATGAACAGGTTCGCACCGAGCGGCGGTGTCACGAATCCGATGGCGAGGTTCAATACCATGACCACACCGAAGTGGATGGGGTTCATCCCCAGTGCCGTGACGACCGGCAGCAGGATCGGTACCAGGATGATGATCGACGCATTGGTCTCCATGAACGTACCGACGATGAGCAGCAGGATATTGATGAACAGCAGCACCAGGAACTTACTCTGCGTGATGCTGAGTATGAAGTTGGCGATCGAGACCGGGATCCCGGTAATAGTCAGGATACGCCCGAACCCGGCCGATATCCCGATGATGACGAGCACTGCAGAACAGAGCAGTACCGAGTTGAATCCGATCAACAGCAGTTCTGATATCTTGACCTCTTTATAGATGAAGACACTGACGATGATGCCGTAGACGGCAGCGACAGCTGCAGCTTCGGTCGGGGTGAACACCCCGCCGTAGATCCCGCCGAGGACGAATACCGGCACGAGCAGTGCAGGGATCGCATCGATCACGATCGACATCACTTCCTTGAATTCATACCTGCGGCTGTCACCCTCATACCCGTGCTTCGTCGAGTAGATGATCGAATAGACGGCCAATGCAAGACCAATAAGCAGTCCCGGTCCGATACCTGCCATGAACATACCGGTGACTGAGACACCTGAGGCGACAGCATAGATGACCATGCAGATACTCGGCGGGATGATGACCCCTACGGTACCGGCAGTCGCAATCAAGGCCCCCGAGAAGGTCTTGTCATATCCTTTCTGTACCATGTTCGGGATCATGATCAGTCCGATCGCCGCTACAGTCGCAGAACCGGTTCCGGAGATCGCCGCGAAGAACAGACAGGCTGCAATAGATACGACCCCGAGTCCGCCTCTGAATCGACCGAACATGATACCTGTCACATTCAGGAGTCTCTTCGAGATCCCCCCCTGCCCATGATGTCACCTGCAAAGGTGAACAGCGGTACAGCCATCAGGGGAAAGGAGTTGAGCCCCTGGATCATGGTCTGCGTGAAAGATTCCATGCTGATAGGGTCAGCGATATAGATCGTAAGCATGGAAGCGACACCAAGGGCGATACCGATGGGTATCGAGAACAGCAGCATCACTACCAACGAACCAAATAATAGAGCTACCATCACTCACCCCCCTTTGCGTCTTCTATACCTGCGGATTCTGCTACCAGATCCACTTTGGGTAGAAAACAGATCTTATCAGCACCGGTATACGCTCCTGCGTAATTCTCGAACACTTCCATATCTTCACTGAAGTTCTTGAATTTCCAGATGATCGACTGGATCAGCCGTATGGCAATGAGTGCGAACCCCGCTACACCGGCACCATAGACCACATTCAGTGATACATTGATCGTCACTGCCATATCCTCATATGCAAAGATCGACTGACATACTTTGATCGCTGACAGCAGAATGAGCAGTGAGAAGATCAGAAAGATCATGTCACTGATGATCATGACGACCTTATGTCCCTTGTCTCCGAATCTCTGTACGAGAAACGAAACTCTGATATGACGCTGATTCCTGGTCGCATAGGCGATACCGAAATACATCAGCCACACGAACATGAATCGCGCGACCTCTTCGCCCCAGGAAAACCCCGTTGAGAATACGAATCGCAGTACCACCTGCAGAGTAAGCAGCAGTGTTATCGCATAGAACATCACTGCCATCATCACCGGCTCGAAATTTATATCCAACCACTTGAATAGTTGCTTCATCCTGACCCCTCTCCTTGATAGAATACCTCATGATGTATACGTATACATCTGATTAACCATACCACAGCTTATCTGACCCGTCAAACATTATTTAACGATTTTTTCATCATACAGCCGATTGCCCACCAGAACCATTGTGCTACTCTGATACCACCAGTCTACGACTGTGCAGTACGGACCGACCTTCATCCCACCCCACCCCACCCTTCTATGGTACTCACCAATTGTATATATGATAGATAGTAATACACCCCCTCCCAATCCTCCCTGATCGATCAGGACCAGTCGGAGACATCAGGGATCGTCCACGACCTTCGCTGCTCTGAAGACACTTTCTGATCATGGTGATCCATCATGAAGACAGCGATGCTGTTCTGCATATCTCGCACACAACGAGCACGATCTGACCGATGATAGGCATTTTTCACACAGTAATCGTGCATACGTATACGCAGTTGGTACAGGCTCCTCATCTGTGAAGCTGCGAAGATCACATATCAGACCAGCTGTGTCGGTTACAGCAGTACAACCCGCCTGTGCAGGATCCATGCATGAGGTCTTCCACTCTGCCGGCTGTATATCCGCTATGATAGGAATGCGGAGTATCTTGCCCGCTCTGTCAGGTCTTGGCCTCTTTCGGAAGTACGCGATCCCTCTGCAGGACATGATCCCTGCCGTTATAGCTGCACCGTATCACGTTCTCATGAGAGGGCATCGTCCCCTTGGAGTGTTCCCGTATGGTCACGTACAGAGTATTGCGCTATACTAAAAGAAACTGGCAGAAACACCACCATATACAGGGGAACTATCATGAGTCCACAGTACTACTATCCTGAAGGATATGCATCACCTCTCACGCTGCAGGAGACCGAACTTGCGATCGCCAACATCAAGAGCTTCTTTCAGACCTACCTCTCCGCTCAACTGAAGCTCAGGAGGGTCACAGCACCGCTGTTTCTCGAGGCGGGTACCGGGGTCAACGATGACCTGAACGGCATAGAGAAGCCTGTCTCCTTCTCTCCCAGAGGGATGGAGGGGATCACCGCAGAGATCCCGCAGTCTCTGGCAAAATGGAAGCGGATGATGCTCGGAGACTACCACATCCCGTGCGGGTATGGTCTGTATACCGACATGAATGCCATACGACCGGATGAGGAACCCGATAACCTCCACTCCTACTATGTCGATCAGTGGGACTGGGAACGGGCGATCACCCCAGAGGATCGGAACCTCACCTTCCTGAAGGACACGGTCAGGAAGATCTATGCCACGCTCCTGGCAACAGAGTTCTTCGTCTATGAGAGCTACCCCCGGATCGAGCCCATCCTCCCGGAGGAGATCACCTTCATACAGTCAGAAGACCTGTGCAGAGCCTATCCCGAGCTCTCTCCCACCGAGCGGGAATCGAAAGCGGCACAGCAGTACGGCGCGGTCTTCGTGATCGGCATCGGTGCCGAGCTCTCAGACGGGGTGCCGCATGACGGCAGGGCTCCCGATTATGATGACTGGAGCAGTGAGACCGAGAGCGGGTATCGTGGGCTCAATGGTGATATCCTGTTGTGGAATCCCATCCTGGAGAGGACCTTCGAGCTCTCATCGATGGGAGTGCGTGTCAGCAGCGAGGTCCTTGAACGACAGCTGGAGCTCAGAGGCTGCAATGACCGAAAGGATCTGCAGTTTCACAGCCGCCTGCTTGCCGGGGAGTTCCCCGAATCGATCGGGGGCGGTATCGGACAGTCACGACTATGCATGTTCCTGCTGCGAAAGGCCCATATCGGAGAGGTCCAGGCAAGCATGTGGCCCAAAGAGGTCACAGCGAGCTGTAGAGAACACGGCATAGAGCTCATGTAGCTCAGAGCAGCGGACGCGGCTGGACACTGCCCCGGCACTCCTTGAGATACTGCAGAGCCATCACCTGACCGGTGAGCTCCAGCTCCTTACGGTATGCCGGGTCATGGTAGCCTTCGATATCGATGGTACCGGTATACTGCACCCTCCGCAGTTCTGCGATGAGCTGACGCCAGTCGGTCTGACCGAGACTCGGGAGGCGCTCCTCATACCAGGGAAGCGGTGCATAGAGGCCGTACTGTGACAGATTCTGACTCAGCACTCTGGCATCGCTGCCATGCACATGGAAGATCCTTTCAGCCCACTGCTTGATCTGATCGAGCGGCTCGATCAGCTGCGCGATCTGATGGGCAGGCTCCCACTCCAGCCCCACATGATCATAGGGGAGCTGCTCGAAGATCAGTTCCCAGGCATCGGGGTTGATCGCCATATTATGATCACCGGTATGCCAGTCACCGCCCATCGGTGAGTTCTCGAAGGCGATTCTCAGCCCCTTCTCTGCACAGGCCTGGGCAAGAGGGGTGAAGAACCGTGAGAAGGCCTCAAGGGAGTCCGGGATCGGAGTTCCCGGCACCCTGCCGGTGAACCCGCTCACGAGATCACACTCATACTCAGCTGCCGCTTCCACCGCCTTATACCAGGACCGTCTGCACAGATCACCGCGTTCTCCCGGGACCAGGGGATTGCCGTAGATCCCGAACCCGCTGATCACCGTACCGTACTCCCTGCAGAGCTTCATGACCGGTTCAGCCATATCCTGAAGCGATACCCCCCGGAGATGATCATGCCAATAGAGCTGGATACTCTCGAACCCAAAGGAGAGGATCTGTTCAAGGGATGCGACTGTCCTTGCATGCACCCTCACCATCGTTCCGATCCTGATATCATAGGTTCTCATGCTGCACCTCTTTCGATCGTTCTCATCCGCTCCTGTCTCTGCCCCGGATGCATACCAACGGGTTGAGACCTGCGGCGGTATATCAGTTCACGGAGCGGGCCGCAAGGCGGCCTGTGCCGTCGATTCCCGTACGACCAGCTGGGTATCGATGCGGATCACCTGCTCTGCAGGTCTCTGCTCCCCGGTCTGCAGCAGTTCATGCAGCAGCCTGAAGGCAGCACCGCCCATCTGTGATACCGGCTGGCTGATCGTGGTGAGTGCCGGATGATGGTCCTGTGCGGGACCGATATCATCGAAACCGATGAGACTCAGCTCCTCGGGGATGGAGATCCCCTCGGCCCTGCAGTAGTCCATGACCCCGAGAGCCTCCCGGTCGGAGGCGCACATGATGAGCGTCGGGAGAGGAGCTCCGGATCCCAGCAGCTGTTCTGCACCCTGATACCCGCTCGATCGTGTGAAGGTCCCGCTGGCGATGGTATAGCTGAATCCGAGTTCATCTGACAGTCGTGTGAAGGTCTTCAGACGTTCGGTACCGTCATGATAGGCCAGGTCCCCGGTGATATAGGCGATACGAGAGTGTCCGAGCGCTGCTGCGTGCAGCAGTGCCGCTCTGATCCCCGGTTCAGGGTCACAGGCGACGCACCACATGTCCGGAAGGATCGTATTGACCAGAACGAACGGGACCTGCTGTTCTTTGAGTGGAAGGAATCGCGGATCATCAAGCGCAGTCACGGAGAAGATGTACCCGTCAAGTTCCCGGCTCTTGATGGGCAGACTCAGGTCCTTGGGCTTCCCGCCGACCGTATCGGGCAGGACCGTGACTGAATAGCCGAACTCTTCTGATGCCCTGAGCACCCCGTCAAGCAGTGCCGGGAAATAGGCCCTCGCAAAGGTGGTGAGGCTCTTCTGGGTCCTCACCACCAGTCCAATCCTCATGGTTCTCTTCGAGGTCAGCAGGACTGCCTGTCTGTTGGGAACGTACCCGAGCAGACGTGCCGCTTCTGCCACCTTGCGTCTGACGGCCTCTGAGATACGAGGGGAATCATTCAAAGCACGTGAGACGGTGGATTCTGAGACCCCCGCAGCACGTGCGACATCTGCTCTGGTGATCTTGCTGCTCATCACTGAAGAAGTATACCTCAAATGAGGCGAAACATACAGACCCGCAGGGCCCGTCCATCATGAGAATATTTGTGCGATCCTACTTGACAACCTCTGCAGGTCACCGTACTATTAGATGGAAATACACACGTGTGTATGCAGGATATAACCATCCTGTACTCCTAGATAGATGATTTTTATCTATCATATACACACGGTTGCATATAGAGGGATCATGAAACGAAGAGTCACTGTCAAGGATATCGCAGAGATCGCTGGGGTGGATCATTCGACCGTATCACGGGCACTGAATGACAGCCCCAGAGTGAGCGAAAAGACAAAGGCCAGGATCCAGCAGATAGCCAGAGAGATGGACTTCGCCTTCAATGCGGCAGGCCGGTCCCTGAGCAGAGGGAAGAGCGGGAACATCGCGGTGATCCATTCGGGGACCTGGGACGGGTTCGGGACCAGTCAGTATTTCAACTTGCTCTTTCGCAGCCTGCGAAGGGATCTCGAACGGCACCGCATGGATGCACTGATCCTTGAGGCATACAACCCCGATACCGGGAAAAGCAACATCGAGCGGCTGATCAGGGAGCAGAAGGTAGACGGATTCCTTCTGGTCCACCCCTCATCCTCAAGAAGGATTATCAGCTGATCACCGACCGCAGGATCCCCGTGGTCCAGCTGCACAGCAGACCGCGATACTATCGGCTTGAGGATATCGACTACTTCATCACTGACAATACCGCAGGCGGGTATCTGGCAGCTGTCGATCTGCTCGATAAGGGCTGTACACGACTGATCGTCCTCACCGCCTCCACCGATACCGGGGAAGAGTTCCAGATGCGTCTTGACGGATTCAGACAGGCTCTGGAGGAACGCGGGATCCCCATCGATCCCAACCTGATCCTGCGAACCGCCTGTTCCTTTCAGGCAGGATACCAGAGCGTGTATGCCCATCAGGACCTGTTCCGCAGGGCAGACGGGGTCTTTGCCCAGGCAGATGTCGTAGCCTTCGGGGCCCTCTCAGCACTCAAGGAGCTCGGGATCACCCCTCCTGAGGACATCCTCATCACCGGTTTCGATGATACGCCTCTGTGCACCATCACCACACCCGAGCTCAGTTCTGTGCACCAGCCGGTCGAGGAACTGACAGCGAGAGCCTGTCAGAGGATCTACCAGCTGCTCGAGGGCACGGCAGATACCTCTCACATTCAGCAGCAGATCACCCCGTGGCTCATTGAGCGCGGATCTACACGATACATACAAGGATAGCCAGATGAAGATAGTTTTGATCGGCGCAGGAAGCGCTCAGTTCGGGTACGGGATGCTCGAAGACATCTTTCAGAGCAGGAGACTTTCAGGAGCAGAGATAGCTCTGCTCGATATCAACAGAGAGACAGTCATGAAGGTACATGACCGTGCACAGCGGTTCATCGCCGAACATGGGCTCGATCATACGGTCACAGCAGGGACTGATCGGGCAGCAGCGCTCGCAGGTGCCGACCATGTGATCATATCGATCGAAGTGGGAGATCGTTTCACCCTGTGGGATCAGGACTGGACCCTGCCGCAGCAGTATGGGATCAGACAGGTCTACGGAGAGAACGGAGGACCGGGAGGGGTGTTCCACGCCCTGCGCATCATCCCGCCGATCCTTGCGATCTGCGACGACATCATGAAGATCTGCCCCGAGGCCTATGTATTCAACTATTCTAACCCCATGACCGCCATCGTGACGACGGTGATGAGAAAGCACCCCCGGATGAAGTTCATCGGGATGTGTCATGAGATCGCCTCACTCAAACGCTATCTGCCGGTGATCATGGATACTCCCCTTGAGAACATCAGCTTCAGGCTGCCGGGCTGAACCACTTCAGTGTGATGCTGGAAGCCTCCTACCGCGATTCCGGGAAGGATGCCTTCGATCTGGTCATGGAGAGAGCCCCTGCCCTCTTCGAGAAGGAACCGGGCTACAGTGATGTGCTTGCCTTTGCCAAAAGGACCGGAGCGACCATACAGACCGAAGGGGCGACTGAACGGTTTCTCTCTGAAGTCACCGAAAGCTCCCGGGCATGGTCAGACAGGACCCTCTTCAAGAAGATCATGGACCATTTCGGCCTGCTCCCCATCACCTCGGACAGCCACATCGGAGAGTATATCCCATGGGCCTATGATGCTGCCGACCACCGCGGCATCCTGGATTTCTATGCCTTCTACCGCTACTCCCTCGCACAGGAGGCACCACAGCTCAAGATGAAGAGTGAGGCGCATGAACGGGCGGTACCGATCATGGAGGCTCTGCTTGATGATACGGGGATGGAAGAAGCTGCAGTGAACATCCTCAATGAGGGACTCATCCCCGACATGCCCGCACGGGTAGCCGTCGAAGTCCCGGCGATCATCAGCAGAGAGGGGATAACCGGTATCGCCTTCCCCGACTACCCCAAAGGCTTCGGGGCACTGCTTCGTAACTATACCGGTACCTATGACCTGCTCGCAGATGCGATCCTGCAGGGCAGCAGGGATCTGGTGATCCAGGCACTGCTGGTCAACCCGATCATCAACGACGTCAACCATATACCCGAGCTCGTGGACATCATGATCGAACGCCAGGAGCAGTGGCTCGGCTATCTGAAATAGACCCGGAGCGGACCGATTGACATGGGCTGCCTCTTCTCCTACCATGAGCCGTAGAGGGAGGCAGCCTATGAGACCAGTAGTAGAGCCCATCACAGTGATCTATGGATCAGGAGCAGCTCAGTCGCTGCAGGCTATGACCTGCGAACTGCTCGAGACCGTACAGCTCGCGGACCGGATCGCTCCGGGCTCGAGGATCTGTCTCAAGCCGAATCTGGTGCTCGCATCCCCCGCGGAGAATGGTGCGACCACCCACCCGCAGATCGTGGAGGGCGCCATCACCTACCTGAGAGATCATGGCCACACATCGATCACCATAGCAGAAGGGTCCTGGGTCGGGGACCGCACCTCACGGGCATTCAGGACCTGCGGCTACAGCGAACTGTCAGAACGGCTGGGCGTCGAGCTGCTCGACACCCAGAAGTCCTCGGGAAGCAGCAGAGACGCCGGAGGCTACCGTATAGCGGTATGCGACGTGATGGATCGGTTCGATGTGCTGATCGATCTGCCGGTGCTCAAAGGTCACTGTCAGACAGCCTACACCGGAGCGCTGAAGAACCTCAAAGGCTGCATCCCGGATGCAGAGAAACGACGATTCCACTCCCTCGGACTGCATGAGCCCATCGCCCGTCTGAATACCGTCCTGAAGCAGGACTTCATCATCATGGACGCGATCTGCGGAGATCCCACCTTCGAAGAGGGCGGGGATCCCTCCAGGATGCACCGGATCCTCTTCAGTGATGACCCGGTACTGATCGACAGCTATGCAGTGACCCTTCTGGGCATGCTGGCAGATGAGGTACCATACATCATCAGAGCTGCGGAGCTGGGTGTCGGTCAGCTGTGGGATGAGCGCGGGAGGCTGCGGGAGATCAACACGCAGGAAGCTGCCGGACAGCGCACGTTCAGAAAGGACCCCCTGCTGGAACGACTTGAAGCAGGTATCGATCAGAGAGATGCCTGCTCTTCCTGCTATGCCAATCTGATCGGGGCACTGAAGGAGGCGCAGGAGATCCCTGAACAGCTGAGCTATGCTATCGGCAGAGCTTTCAGATCCGTATCAGATGATGATCGGGCACAGGGGTGCATCGGGGTGGGAGACTGCACCAGAACACTCGGCAGATACATACCCGGCTGCCCGCCGAGTATCGACCGGATCAGGAAGGAGCTTCGCAAACAGCAGGAACACTAGCGGAACTCGTTGACCGCTTCAAGCATGGCTATGATATTCTCCGGGGGTACATCCGCCTGGATGATATGGACCTGGCTGAACACGAACCCTCCGCCCGGGGCCATGATATCGATCTGTCTATGCACTTCATCACGGACCTGCGCAGGAGTCGCTGAAGGAAGGACACTCTGCGTATCGACTCCCCCTCCCCACAGCACCAGATCCTTCCCATAGGTCTTCTTCAAAGCTGCAGGGTCTATCCCGTGTACGGTATACTGGATCGGGTTGAGACAGTCGACACCGACCTCGATGAGATCCGGGATGAGCGGCAGGATCGCCCCGTCTGAATGCATGATGATCTTCACCCTCCCGTTCGAATGGGCCTTGATCGCTTTGAACAGCCTTCTGTGCCGCGGTTTCACCTGAGACCGGTACATCTCCGGGTCGATGAGCGTAGAACTCTGGGATCCCAGATCATCACCGATACGGATCAGGCGGAGAGATGGAAGGGCATCGATGACCTGGGTCCACCACTGGATCTGGGCATCGACCTGCCGGTCCATCAGATACCCGGCAGCAGAGGGATCCAGAGAGAGCAGCATATAGAAGTTGACGAACCCGCAGAGATTGAAACCGACATCGAAGACCTCTAGGCCGAGGGGGAGATCGACGATGGGGACTTTCTGTATCGCTTCGATGGCATCATACCGCTCTTTCATCCCCGCTATGCGTTTCGGCAGGGAGAAATCAGGCCATCTCATCTCCTGAAGGGTCTTGAGATCGGGCATGGTCTCGAATCTGGATGACTCAAGCTCATAGTAGAGCCCATCGGGCTGATCCTTCTTCCAGCGGATCCCCCACTCATCATAGTAGCTTGACTGTCGAGCTGTCTCTTCACGGATGAGATCGGGTACAGGAGGAACGATCGGACGGGTATCGACACCGAACCGCTCCAGAATATCCTCATCGATACGGGCGGTCTGCTGCCGGTACCGTTCGATGGTGACCGGACGATCCTGCAGCCCGAGATGATCGAGCAGGTTGCGATAGGCTACCGCATGGATACCGGTGATCAGATGCCCCCCCAGATCCAGAGGGACCTTATCAGGTTCACGATGATCGAGCGTACATTCCATCCGTTCTACTGCATTCATACCCTGTTACCCCTTCACAGCTCCGGCTGTCATCCCGGTGATCAGCTGCTTCGCTGCAGTGAATGTGAAGATGAAGGCCGGGATGGCAATGATCGTGGCAATAGCTGTGATCTTGCCCCATTCGGTACCTGCATCGGTCAGATAGAGGGAGACTGCTACCGGTAGAGTCCTGGTGAACCTGTTGGTAAGCACCAGAGAGAGAATATACTCGTTCCACGAGATCCTGAAGGTGAAGATACTTGCCACGGCGATTCCCGGTGCGATGAGCGGCAGGATGATCTTACGAAAGACCGTCCAGTCCGAACAACCGTCGATGATCGCTGACTCATCAAGAGAATAGGGAATATCGGCGATGAAGGTCTTCAGCACCCAGATGTTGAACGGGAGGTTCAGCGCCACATAGACGATCACCAGACCGAAGCGTGTATCGGAGATACCCATTTTCGTCCAGAGGATGAATACCGGGACTACCAGGATGACCGGGGGGATCATACGCATGAGCAGGGTGAGGATGACGATGAGCTTCTTCCCCTTGTATCGGAAACGGGCGATCGAGTAGCCGGCGAGTGCGCCGAGGAAGACGCTGAAGAAGGTAGCCGAAAGGGCGACGATCACACTGTTGATGAAGTACCTGCCGAAGTTGCTGCTGACGAAGATGCTCGTATAGTTATCGAAGGTAGGAGTGAAGATCCATTTGGGAGGCAGCGAGAAGGCATCCACATCATACTTCAGTGATGTGGAGATCATCTCATAGATCGGGAAGATACACACCAGCGATGCGATGATGACGAAGATCATCAGCACGGTCTTTCCTATTCGTTTTCTTGTGACACTCTTCATACCTCTAGCTCCTACAACTCTTCATCTTTCATACTTCTTGTGATAAAGAAGATCGAAAGCAGGGTGATGATCATCAGCAGCACGACTGCTATCGCTGATGCTTTACCGAGACGCTGATCGGTAAAAGCCGTCTTGTACAGATGCAGGGAGAGTATCTCGGTCGATACACCGGGCCCGCCGTTGGTCATGATGAGCATGACAACAAGCCCCCTGAAGGCATCGATCAGACGAAGGACAGCGGTGACTGCGATCACATTGGACAGGCACGGCAGCTTGATATGGACCAGGGTCTGCAGGTAGTTCGCACCGTCCACCTTCGAGGCATCGTTGAGCTCCTGAGGTACGCCCTGCAGTCCTGCAAGGATCAGGAGGAACACGAACGGGGTCCATTGCCAGACATCGGTGATGATGATGGAGATCAAGGCCATCTGAGGATCCGAGAGCCAGCCGACAGGCTCGATCCCCAGCACCTGGAGGAAGTAGTTGATCTTACCGTAGGAGGGGTTGTACATGAACTTCCATACGACACCGACGACGACCGGAGCGATCATGACCGGAAGGATGAAGATCGTCCTGAAGAACCGTAATCCGGGTACTCCTTTTTCCAGGAGCAGAGCCAGCACGGTCCCGATGAACAGCTCGAGGACTACGACCGAGAAGGTGAAGATCAACGTGACTCTGATACTCGTATGGAAATTCTCACTCCTGAAGATATCCATGAAGTTACGCAGACCCACGAACTCAGGATCTTTGCCGATATCTCTAAGAGCCCACTCGAAGAACCCCAGACGGATACCGGAGAAGACCGGCAGGACCAGTACCCCGACCAGAATGGCGAACGCCGGCAGGATGAAGAGATAGGGGCTCTTTCTCGTAGCCAGACCTTTAGCACTACTCACAACGTATCTCCCTTGAAAAGCGGTATGAAGATAGGGATGATCATCGCATACGAGTACCGTATGCGATGATCGTTAGTATCATATCGGATGCACTAGCTCACTATTTGATATAACCGGCCCGTACCATGATCTCACGTACAGGTGCTACCATCTCATCCATTGCCTGCTGAGGCTGTTTTTCGCCGGTCAGCACCTGGTTCACTGCGATACCGAGCATGTTGTTGATCTCACCCCATTCAGGTATGAGTGGTCTCCAGTCAGGATTGACGTGGGGCAGCTGTTTAGCCAGCACGGCAAAGTCGGGGTATTTCGCCTGCAGGGCAGGGTCTGCTACCGAAGACATCCTGAAGGGTGCTCCGCCGTTCTCGATGACCTTTCGTTCAACCTCTTTGCTGGTCATCCACTGCATGAACAGGAATGCTGCTTCAGGGTTGGATGCATTGGCAGGGATACCGAGTCCGAAACCGCCTGATTCACTGAGACGGCTCTCTTTGAGCGGGTGCATGGCATAGCCGAGTTTATCGTATACGGTAGACTGCTGGGGATCTCGTGCCTTTCCTGCGAACACGCTGGCATCAAGATAGATCGCTGCATCACCCTGCAGGAATGCCTGGAACTGTCCGTCCTGTCCGAAACTGGTCATTCCCGGAGGTCCGTACTTGAACATCTCCTTCATCCACTCAAGGGCAGCGATCGCTTTCGGTGAGTTGAACGCAGGTTCCCAGTCTCATCGAAGACACTGGCGCCGAACGGGGATGCATGCAGCAGGTAGCCTGCCATGGCCTGATGCCCTGATGCTCCGCGGCTGGTGAATCCGTAGACTCCCGGGACCTCTTCAGTGATGAACTTCGCAGCTGCCATGAGCTCGTCATAGGTATCAGGTACCTTGATGTTGTATTCATCGAATATATCCTGTCTGTAGATCATGATACTGGTCTCAGCACCGAAGGGGACACCATAGAGGGTAGCACCTTCTCCACCAAGATAGATCTTATCTCCGCCGACGTATCCGGTGTTCTCCACATAGGCTGGTACCAGATCATCGAAATCATAATCGGGATATGCAAGATTCGGGTTCTCGAAGTAGGGTTCCAGAGGTCGGAGCATGCCTGCTGTGGCATATTCGGTCTTCCACATGACTACCATGGAGATCAGGTCATAGTCCCCACTGGGTTTGCTCATCTCAAGGACCTGCTTATCATGCATCTTCAGGTACTGCAGCAGATCCACCTCAACCTTGATCCCGGTCTTCGCCTCGAACTCGGGGATCAGGGGCATCAGTGCATTATAGGTCACATGGTTGGGGAAACACGTGACGATCGTCTCACCTTCGAACTGACGCCAATCGAATCCCTCTACTGATTCTTTGACTTCAGCCTCTGCCTTCTGCCCCTGTGCGAATGCCACAGCACCGACTGCAAGCAGGACCATCAGGATCATAAGTATCTTCTTCATCATAGACTCCTCCTGTTTTTAAAACCAATCAAATAGAACATGTTCATTTGTGTTCTTTTTGTCCGTTTTACATATCGTATCATGAGTATTCCCACGAAGCAAGTTTTATTTGATCACATATTTTCACTATCTGCCGGTATTTGGAGAATCCTCTGCATGATTTGCTAAATACTTACAAAAAGAACATTCCATGTTGCATTTCAAGAAAAGACATACTACTATAGGTGGTGTGATCTCATAAGATAAGGAATTGATTATGTCAGCAAATACCATCGCCTCCAACCGCCACATCAAGATCCTCGACATGCTCAGAGAAGAGGGAAAGATCCGTGTTGATGAGCTCAGTGCGTACTTCGATGTCTCTCCGGTCACGATCAGAAGAGACCTTGACTACCTGAACTCACAGAGACTGCTCAGCAGGACCACGGGGCGCAGTCTCAGTCGATACCGAGATACCGCTGATGGTGCCTGAGCGGAACTTCAACGAGAAAGGGGTGATCAACCGGGAAGAGAAGCACCGAATAGCAGAGATGGCCGCATCTCTGATCGAGATGATGAGATCCTGTTCGTCAACAGCGGCTCAACAGCCTGATGCTCATCGAGGCAGTCAACAGAAAGAAGGTCAAGATCGTGACGAACAACGCAGGTGCGATCACTGCACCATATAACCCCGACATGGAACTCATCGTCCTGGGGGGAGAGTATCGTGCACAGTCACAGTCGCTGGTGGGGATCCTCACTCTGGAGAACATCCAGGGGATCAACAGTACGCATACATTCCTCGGGGTCAACGGCTTCAGCATCGACAAAGGACTGACTACGTCGGTGATCCAGGAGTGTAGTGTGAATCAGGCGATGATCAGGAACACCAACGGGAAAGTCGTCGTACTCGCAGATCATGCGAAGATCGGCAGAGTGTCCAACTTCGTCTCCGCTCCGCTGGATGTCGTAGATATTCTCGTGACCGACAGCAAGACCCCGAGAGAACTCATTGCCCAGATCGAAGCACTCGGGATCGAAGTCCTCTTTGCCTAGAGGCCCTCTTCCTTCAGAGCCCGATAGAGCCGCTCCTTCTTCCTGCGAAGTCCCCGGTAGATACCGGACCACTGCTCATCAGGGGTGAATCTGGTAGCGGACGTACCTGCGAGATAGGCATCGAAGGCCTGTTCGTGATCGCTGAAGTGTCCGAGGGTGACCCCCGCAGAGAGCCATGCTCCTATGGCTGTCGCTTCGTTCGAAGCATACCTGATGACCGGGAGTTCATACACCGCTGCCTGTATCCGGTTGTAGAGATCGAACTTCGTCATACCACCGGCAACACTGATGCAGTGCGCACGACCGATGAACTGTTCCATCAGGGTGATGTTCTCAGCAATCTCCACTGCGATCCCCTCAAGGATCGATCGGGCCAGATCACCGCGGCCGGTAGAGAGGTTCAGGTGGTAGAACATACCGGTAGCATCAGGATCCCAGCGGGGAGCACCGCTGCCGGTCAGATACGGGAGCATGACCACACCGTTCGCACCGGGAGCAGATGCGCTGATCTCCTGATCGATACGGGCGAATACCGACTGTTCCCCGGGAAGCAGATCATAGAACTGCTCACCGAACCAGCGATAGATCGTGCCTGATGCCAGGATACCGGCTTCCATGATGTAGGTCCCGGGGATCGCCCCGACATTGCAGAAGATCCGCTGTTCAGGATCGATCATCGGACGATCGGCAAAACCGATCACATAGGAGCCGGTCCCGGTATTCGCTTCCATGACCCCGGGCTTCACGACACCGAGCCCCAGCGCGGCACACTGCTGATCACCGCCTGCTGAGATCACTGGAAGGCCGTCAAAGACCCGCTGCTCGATGAGATCCGTAGTACAGAGCCCGGCGACAGCTCCCGGAGGGATGACCTCGCACAGATGCTCTCTATCTACCCGAAGATCCCCAGCAGCTCATCATCATACTGGAGGCTGTGCAGGTCGAACAGGTTCGACCTGCTGGCGACCGAATGATCAGTGACCAGAGAGCCGGTCAGCAGATAGAGGATGTACTCGTGGACCCCGATGAACTTATGGACCTGAGGCAGCAGTTCCGGCCGATGCCGATAGAACCACCGCATCTTGATCCCGGAGAAGACTGAGGTGATCCGAAGTCCCGTCTTGGAGAATACCAGCGACTGCTGATCCTCGAGCTCATCACACATGGCATTGGTCCTGCGATCCTGCCACATGATCGCGTTCGCCAGAGGACGACCCTCGCGGTCGATCGGAAAGACCGGAGACCTGAAGGAGGTGACACTCAGGGCCTCGGGAACCAATGCATGAGAACGTACATGGGTGCTGCACTCCTGCAGGATCTCTGAGAGAGCAGACCGCCACTGCCGCGGATCCTGTTCGATCCTGACCTGATCGATGAATCGCGGGCTCGTCTGCCGGCTGACCGTATGCAGGATGCCGCCCTGCCGATCGAACAGCACACCCCGCATGCTCGTGGTCCCTATGTCAAGTGCGATCGTAACTGCCATGCTGTGTTTCCTTCGGGCAGGTCCTATCCCTGTCCGTAATAGGCGTGAGCCCCGTGTTTTCTCAGATAATGCTTATCGAGCAGCACCTGTGCCATCCTCGGTTGTGTCGGGTTGATCATCAGGGACTGATAGGCCATCGCTGCCAGCTCCTCAAGTACCACAGAGTTATGTACCGAGTTCTCAGCATCCGTCCCCCAGGTGAACGGACCGTGGGAGGCGACGAGCACCCCGGGTACCGCTGCAGGGTCTATCCCGCGGCTGGTGAAGGTTGAGACGATCACCTCTCCGGTATGCAGCTCATAGGCCTCTTCGATCTCTCTGCGTGTGAGTGTGCGGGTACAGGGGATGTCGCCGTAGAAATAGTCGGCATGGGTGGTTCCCATGGCTGGGATGTCTCTCTCTGCCTGAGCCCAGGAGGTAGCCATGCGTGAATGGGTATGGGTGACACCACCGCAGGAGGGAAACGCCCGGTAGAGCACCAGATGGGTAGCCAGATCCGAGCTCGGCCGGTAGTTCCCTTCGAGCACCTTCCCGGTCAGATCTACCACGACCAGATCCGATACGGTCATGGCATCATAGGAGACACCGCTCGGTTTGATGACGATCCGCTCCCGCTGTTCATCGATCCCACTGACATTTCCCCAGGTATAGGTGATCAATCCCTTCTTCGGCAGCTCAAGATTCGCCTCGAGGACTTGTTCTTTCAATGCTTTGAGTGAACTCATAGGTCATGCTCCTTGGTGTACACATGCTTTTTTGAAAGCATACAATAAAAACGATGATGCATCAAACCTGTCAGCCCGTGATATACCCGCCTTCTCTCATGGCATCGATCATCCACCTGCGGGCTCTGCCGATCTCAGCCTCCGGATCGTCGGACTTCTCCGTCCACATCTCTATGAGCAGCGGTCCGTGGTAGTCCAGCCGTGAGAGCACTTCGAATGCCCGGGGGAAGTCCACACAGCCTGAACCGAAGGGGACATCACGGAACTGCCCGGGAAAGTCATCGGTCACAGCCAGGGTATCCTTCAGGTGTATGGCTGTGATCAGGGAGATCCCCTTCTCCAGCTCAGTTTCCACATCGTTGCCCCACGCAGTGAGATTACCCAGATCGGGATACACGGTGAACCAGGGAGAGGGGATCTGCTGCTTGTAGGCGAGGAATCGGGTGATCGAGCTCATGAGTTCTGTATCCATGATCTCCATCGAGAGCATGACCTGATGTCTCGCTGCATAGGCTGCCGCATCGCACAGTCCTTCGAGGAACCACTGCAGGGTCTGTGCATCACTGTGTTCATAGTAGACATCATAGCCGGCAAGCTGTATGACCCTGATACCCAGATAGACTGCCAGATCGACAGCCTGCTCAAGGATGGTATGGGCATGAGATCGGATCTTCGGGTCATGGCTTCCGTACGGGAACCGTCGGTGACCGCTGAGACACATCGACGGATCCTGATCCCGGTCTCTTCGATGGCATGCAGACACTCCTTCCGTTCTGCAGCACTCCAGATCAGACGCGACAATCGCTCATCACTCTCATCGATGGACATCTCGACGAAGGTATAGTGCTGCCGTCCAGCCATGAAGAGCATCTCATGCCAGCTCAGCCCTTTCGGCAGAGCCTTCTCATAGATCCCCAGCGGGATATCATCGATCGTCATGGTCCTTCCCATCACCAGTACCGTTCGATCTCTGTACGGAATGCTGCTGCGACAGCGACCGGGTCATCAGCCTCAGAGAGAGACCGTCCGGCGATGAAGCAACGGACCGGGATCCCCTTGAAGAGACTGAGGTCCTCCGGGTTCAGCCCGCCGGTCACCGAGACGCCGAAGCCCATCTCCGAAAGCTTCCTGATCTTACTGAGGTCTTCATCTCCCCACTTCTGCCCTGCAGCCTGGGCATCCCTTCCCCGATGATAGATCGCCTGGGTCAGACCGATCTTTCGCCACTGCTGTGCATGGTCGAAGGTCCAGTCCCCGTACAGCTCTACCTGTATATCACCGTCATACTCATCAGCGACACGTTTTGCCGCCTCCATCGTCGCATAGGGAGCCGAGCAGATGACCGTCATCCAGGTAGCTCCCTGCTCGAAGACCTGTCTGGCAACCACCGTCCCTGCATCTGCCGCCTTCAAGTCAGCGAGGATGATGTGTTCAGGATAGAGGGCTCTCAGGGTACTCACCACCCGCGGAGCTCCTTCTGCATAGCAGAGGATGGTGCCTCCCTCAAGGACATCCACCTCAGAGGCGAGGACTCTGGTGGTCTTCAGCGCTTCGGCAAGACTCAGGTGATCGAGAGCAACTTGCAGTAATGGTCGACTCATACGATTTCTCCTTGATCAGCGACCGGTATCCATCTGATCATATTGTTTTTTTACTTTTACTATTTGTGCTATTCTACCTCTACATAGCCGATATTTCAAGCTATATAGTATCTTTTTGTTTATTATTTGATTTATATGTGCTTTTCAACCCCCTTTTCATTGACAAAGTGATCATTCTGCGGTGTAATTATATAACGCACATATATAAAGGAGCATGCCGTGAGTACGATAGATACGATAACACGAGAGTCCTGGATCCTCTCCACCTTCCCTGAATGGGGGACCTGGCTGAACGAGGAGATCGCGCAGGAGGTCGTCGCACCCGGGACCTTCGCCATGTGGTGGCTCGGCTGTACCGGGATCTGGGTCAAATCAGAGGGAGGGGCCAACATCTGCATCGATCTGTGGACAAAGAGCGGCAAACGGACACAGAAGAACAGACTGATGAAGGAACAGCATCAGCATCAGAGGATGATCGGTTGTGTAGCCCTGCAGCCGAACCTGCGCAATGTCCCCTGTGTACTCGATCCCTTCGCCATACAGGAAGTGGATGCCATCCTGGCAACCCATGATCATGGAGACCATATCGATGAACATGTCGCGGCAGCTGTACTGCAGAACTGTGATCCGACAGTCCCCTTCATCGGACCTCAGGCCTGTGTGGATCTGTGGATCAGCTGGGGAGTCCCCGAGAGCCGCTGTCGGGCGGTACGTCCGGGAGATACCGTGACGGTCAAGGATACCCGGATCGTGGTACTGGATTCCTTCGACAGGACCGAGCTGGTGACGGCACCGAAGGGAGTCACCCTCAAGGGGAAGATGCCCCTTGATATGGATACCAAAGCAGTCAACTACCTGATCGAGACCCCCGGTGGGAACCTCTACCACAGCGGTGATTCACACTACTCGAACTACTATGCGAAACACGGGAATGACCACAGGATCGATGTGGCCCTGGGTTCCTTCGGCGAGAACCCGAGGGGTATGACCGACAAGATGACCTCTGTCGATATCCTCCGCATGGCTGAATGCCTCAATACAGAAGTGGTGATCCCCATCCATCATGACATTTGGACCAACTTCCAGGCTGACCCGAGAGAGATCCTGGTATTGTGGGAGATGAAACGGTTCCGATTGCAGTACAAGTTCAAACCATTCATCTGGCAGGTGGGAGGGAAGTTCACCTTCCCCGATGACAAGGACAAGATGGAATTCAACTATGCACGGGGCTTCGACGATGCCTTCGCCATCGAACCGGATCTCCCCTTCAAGTCCATGCTCTGACCCGATACGATTCCCGTTACAGACCGAGCCTGTGCATCAGGAGATATTCCTGATGCACAGGCTTTCTTCTTACCTTCACGCAGGCTCCCCTCCTCCGTCTTCCTGACTCCGTTACTGCATCAGGGGTCTGTCTCTACCAGATACCATCTGTCGTTGAATCCACCCCGCTGTCGCTGTGTGCAGACCCTCTGCTCTTCCAGCTGCTGAGGACTCAGGCCTTCAAGGGCTCCCAGGGCATATACCACCTCCAGGATGTCACCGAGTTCCTCTGCAGAGGGCTCCTGCAGATACTCTTCTGTCTCTTCGATGAGCTTGGCATACAGCGCCTGTCTGTACTCCCGGTCATCGAGCACCCGCACGGTGCAGGTACCACCGGAGGCCCTGATGATCTTCGGGATCTCATCTCGTACCAGTTTGTCGTATCGTCTTCCCATCTGAACAACTCCTGCTGCTTTATGGCACAGTGCTCGCTCTGATGCCCCTGTGCTACGATAGCTTCTGCCGTTTATAGCTCGTGAGTACATACCTGACCCGGTCAGCTGCCAGCGCCTGAACGCTGCATCCTGCCAGTAGGGTACATACTGCTCTCTGAGAGAGAAGCTCTTCGCCGCGGTGTCGAGCACAAAACAGTCACCATCACCGTTGGAGAGGAACTTCAGAGGCATCCTGATCAGATGTGATCTGACAGCTTTGAGCGGGAAGTCCCGCTTGTTCCCGCCATACCCTGCCAATGCCGAATAATCTGCCTGATAGATCGGGTGCTGCAGGTAGAACTCCAGGAACTGCCGGGCGATGGCCTCTATCGACCAGGAGCAGGTTCCAACCGGCAGGGCAAGGAGGGAGAGCAGGACAACCATCTTGTAGGTCCTGCTGGGTTTGAGCGATCTCTCCAGATGCTGCAGGAAGGCCTCGCCCGGAGTATGCAGCAGCTGCCGTTCATAGGGTTCCAGATCAGGGACCCGCTCCTTGAACCGGAGAAAGCTGCCGAAGGGGCGATGCATCCCTTCATGGAGAACTCCCGCAGCTCTTCATCCATGAAGAGATCCATGCACTGCAGCGGACGACCGATCTCACGAGCTGCCGCTCGATACTGTTCGAGGTAGCAATCCCTGAGGAACCCTCGGGGATCCGCGGCTCTGAAGGTCCTGCTGATCTCCTCCCTCCAGATCTCCACGACCCTGCTGTCAATATCGGCATGGCAGAGAGCCGGGAGTCTGAATGCGGTACATCCGGTGCTGAGTTCCTGCAGTTCTCTGGTACCCGATAGTACCATCGCCGGAAGATAGTTCTTCCGATAGTTCCCGATCAGATCGAGGACCACGACGAACTCCTTCCCCGCTACGAGCCTCAAGCCTCGTCCTATCTGCTGGAGCAGCACCGTCGAGGACTGTGTCGGTCTGAGCAGCAGGATGTGAGAGAGCTCCGGGATATCGACCCCTTCGTTGAAGACGTCTACCGAGCAGATCACTGAGAGTTCGTTCGCATCATCTGCGAGTCCCTCAGGACACGGGTCCGTTCTGACTGGGAATCCATCCCCGATATGCACACCGAAGGCATTCCGTAGGCGCTCAGCTGCTGTGCCATGTACTGTGCATGTCCGATGTTCGCACAGAACGCCAGTGCTTTGATCTTACCCGCATAGGGAAGATACTTCCTCAGGTTCTGCAGCACCAGCTGCACCCTGGTATCATGTGAGAGATGAGAGGCAAGCGAGGCCTCATCATACCCCGTTCCGGTCCAGGCGATCTGGGAGTAGTCGGTCTCATCGAAGATCCCATAGTACTGAAAGGGTGTCAGCCAGTGGTTGTCGATCGCATCGAACAGCCGGATGTCACAGGCGATGTTGTAGTCACAGATCGACAGGATATCCCTGCCGTCCATGCGATCGGGAGTGGCAGTCATACCCAGAAGGAACCCGGATCGAGCTGGTCGATCAGTCTCTGATACGACTTCGATGCTGCATGATGGAACTCATCGATCACCACATACTCAAACCTTCTGAGGGCAAGGGCAGTGAGCAGATACTCCTTCGAGAGACTCTGGATCGTACCGAAGATGATGTCACTGCTCTCAAGGTCTGCGAGCTTCTGCTCAGAAGAGGAGCCTCCGGCAATCAGGACACAGCGCATCGCACTGCCGAAGACAGCGGTATAGGCCTGCTGTGCCTGGATCAGGATCTGTTCCCGGTGGGCTATGAACAGGATGGTCTTCGCACCGCTGTACTTCGCATCGAAGGCTGAGAGGTACGTCTTGCCCAGTCCGGTCGCAGCGATCACTGCTGCTCTGGTGACCGACTGCTCCCGCAGTCTCTTCAGTGATTCGAGCGGCTGCAGCTGGCCGTCCCGCGGTTCGATCACCGGATCGGCGCTGCCTGAGGATGCAGCCGATGCTGCCTGCCGTACCCTGCGGTGCTGCTGTTCCTTCCAGATGTCCCGGTAGGCGTGGACGAAGGCTTCAGTCACCTGAAAGCTCTCCTGCTCCCAGTAGCGGCAGAACAGCAGTTTCGCCTCATCGAACATCGACTGCCAGGCATGCTCGAGCGGGACGGTGATCTCTGTGTTGGAATAGTAGTTCCACTCGATGTTCTTCAGAGCCCCTGAGACGGTGAGGTTTGAAGAGCCGATGATCATCCCCCTGGTCCCGTCGTGGTGTTCGAACAGATAGGCTTTCACATGGAAGGGGGGCGGTCTCATGCTGTCAGACAACCCGGTGCCATCACTATCTGGATCATAGATATGCACAGAACCGGTACCGATCAGCTGCTGCAGATGCAGCAGATCTCCGGGATCGTTCACGTGATTCATGCAGGAGGTGAGTACCTTCAACTCACCTCCGCTGTGCTTGAGTGCTTCGAGGGGCCGTACCAGCAGATTGATGACGGCACTGGAGCAGAAGGCTGTCGAGAAGTAGGCCTCAGATGAGTTGGAGAGCTCCTCGCGCAGGACATCGAGGAACGAGTATCTTGACCGTTCGGTGAGCAGACGGGGCTGAGAGCGGTAGGCAGCCTCTCCGGGATCTTCCGCAGCATACTGCTCACCTCCGCTGCAGGACTGCCCATAGTGATCGAGACGTTCTTTGGTCTGATCGATCAGACGCCCCAATCTCTCCGGTTCTTGCTCGGCGATCAGCTCACACATTCCCTTGAGCAGGTCGAACCTCTGCAGTGACACATCCGAAGCCTGTAGAGCTGCCCCATAGGTGATCTTCTTCTTCATGACTGATGGCCTCGTATCGTTACCCAGTATAAGATACCATCATACTATACATCTATGGAAAAAGGTACCGATTATGAGCTCTACAATCAAAAAAGGTGTCATTGGACCTCAGGGATTCAGTTCGCTTCCGGGTCCCGGCCTATCTCGAGCATATCGATGGTACAGTGTTCGAGGTCATAGAAGCAGCCTGCGACCTGGATCTCATCGGTGATCAGTGGGGAACGCTCTTTGAGCTCATCGATGACATGCAGCACATGAGCTCTGGAGAGTTCATCTACTTCCGTCATATGAGGATTGCCTCTGAGTACCGGAAAGATCGCCTCTTTGAGCTGCCTGATATGATAGGTGTCATGCTGATCATCATCGACCGCCGCCTGTATGGCCCCGCAGCTTGAGTGCCCTACGACCAGGATGTTGTGCACACCCAATGCCGATACCGCATACTCTATGCTTGCTATGTCATAATCACTGAGGACGTTGCCTGCAGTCCTGATCACGAACAGTTCACCGAAGCCAGCATCAAAGAGCAGCTCGGGGGGGACTCGCGAATCAGAACAGGTCACGATGATGGCCTTCGGACTCTGCTGCTCATGCAGGGTCTTCGCATAGGCTGAACAGCGCTGATCATGGCCCTGCGTACCTGAGGTGAATCGTGCGAAACCTTCTAACAGTTCTCGTATGTTGTGTGTCTTGTTCATATACCCTCTATGTTCGTCATATTATTAACTACATTTTTTTAAATTTTGTCAATAATAAACACGGGCATAGAGATGAACTTATGAGCAGGATGATCAGCAGTGTGGGAAGATGATCAGGTGAACACGGTCAGAGGTTTCAGGACCAAAGGGACCTTCCCTACCGCAGGGACGACTCTTCTGCTCTCTGTTGGTCAAGGAACGCCTGGGTCCGTACCGAGGCATTATGAGCTATGTTCCCATAGAAGAACGTATAATCCTGCAGATGGTAGACCCTCGGGGAAAGAGCAGCCCCTCTCCGATGAGATAGAAGCGGGGATCAGGTTCATAGGCGCGTACGACCCTGCGTTCAGGATCTATCTGGGCAGAGGTGAACCGGTCAATGCGGATGACCTCCTCTCCGGTCTGATCGAAGAAGACCGCTCCCCTGTTTTTGATCCGGGAGACGAACTCATCATCGGTCTTCCAGTTCAGGGGATTGATCACTAGGGCATCAGAGAGTACCACAGGATTGTTGCCCTGCACATACTCACCTTCGGTGTTCCATGAGATGATGACACCCGTATCATCCTCTCCGGCGGCAAATCGCAGATGGGGGTAGTCGATCAGATCCTGTTCGGTCACCGAGTACCCCGGAAGATACGCTGCGACCAGATTCTTCTGCAGCTCAGGATCAGAAAAGAGTTCCTCCATCAGCAGCAGCAGGGCATGAGAGCCCTGGCTGTGTCCTGCCAGAATGAAGGGCCTTCCTTCATTGAGCTCCTCCAGATAGTAGAGAAATGCCTCTGAGACCGAAGGCAGTACCCGCTTCTTCATGATCTCTTCCCGTGCTGAAGTGCCCAGAGCAAGTACCGCTGCAGCACCGAGCTGCCGGTAGTGGGGACTGAATATATTGGCAGTACCAGAGAAGGCCCCTGCCTGTGAATGGACATAGTAGTCGATCTTCTGCAATACCGCATCATCCTTGATGAACCCATAGGTGCGGGCAGGGATCTCCTCATCAAGCTCGTCTCATCCGGGACCGGCTCTTCAGCACTCGAGTCCACAGACTCCTCCTCAGGGATCACTTCATAGCCATCGTCAGCCGATGCGACGGTGGGATAGAGGTAGAAGACATCGACTGCACGAGTACGCTCCGCTTGCTGAGGCAATGAAGCCCAGTTCTCCTTCTGCGCATAGATGCTCACGACCTCTTCAGCAGCCTGATCGGTAGTCTGATCAGGCTGCTGACTGAGAAAGAAGCATGAAGAGGCACTCATGGAGAACAGGAGTATCCCGATGATCATAAGTCTTCTCTGCATACCTGCTACCCTCACCGTTTCAAATCATATTCGACATGACTACTATAGCACAGAAACAGGACCGGGGGTAGCTGATCCTGCTTCAGGGAGCGAGAGCTGCTGCTGCTGGGATCTGGGGATGACGATCTGGAAGACGGTGATACCTGTACGTTCGATGGACTGGACCTCCACCGTCCAGCCGTGACTCTCTGCAATGGACTTCACCGAGGCCAGCCCCAGACCGAACCCCTCCCCCTTGCGTGACTGATCCCCCCGGTAGAACGGTTCGAACAGGTGTTTGATGCTCTCCTGTGAGATCGGCTCCAGATGGTGATTGACGAAGGAGAGACGGATCGTATCATCTTTATACTGACACAGCAGCCTGATCGGTCTGGAGGTATCACCGTACCGATAGGAGTTCTGCATCAGATTCTCGATGGCACGCAGAAAGAGATCTTGATCGAAGGGGATGACCGTATCCCTATCGATGAGGATCTCCGCCTCGAAGGTATATCCATACAGGGAAGCCTCATCTTTCTGCAGCGCCACGAAATCCTCGAGGAACGGGACGAGCATCCGATGGCGCAGATTCGACTGGTAATCATTGTTCGTCAGTTTGATATACTCGATCAGCTGCACGATCCTCCGCTCAAGGACCTTGCCCTTCCGATAGATGATGCTGAGGTATTTGTCGCGGGTCTGGTCATCATCGGCAAGTCCGTCAAGCAGCGCCTGGGAATACCCGGTGATGGATGCAAGCGGGGTCTTCAGATCATGGGAGACCCCGGTGAAGAACCGGGTCCTACGATCATACTCCTCCTTCACCTTCAGTCGCATGGTATTGATCGACTCAGCCAGCGAGACGAACGTATCATCCCCGTAGAGCTTCACCGGGGTGTCGAGATCCCCATCGGCGATCCGCCGGGTACTCTCCTCCAGTTTGACGATGGAGGTATTGATCGATCGGATGGTGTGGAAGGAGATGAGGATCAGGAATACCAGCACCGATCCGGTGATCAGCAGATTGACATAGGCATTGTACTGCAGAGCGAGAGAGGAACCGATGACTACCGTATAGGTCTTCCCGTCATCGAAGACCAATCGTCGGGACATGACCAGCTGCTGGGTGAGATCACTGGTGAACAGGTTATCACCGTAGGAGCTGTCTTTTCTCATGATGATGCGGTTATCATCATCGAGGACGGTAAGGGAGAACTTCTCAGAGAAGCTCTCAGAGGCATCGGTGAGCTCCTGCAGGCTCACCCCGTGCTCAAGCGACTTGAAGAACTCCCGCACCCCTCTATGGGCATTCTCTCCGAGCGTCACGAACTCCGGAGCGATCAGCAGCATCACCAGGATGGTGACGAACAGCGGGATGAGGATCGTACCGAAGATGATCGAGAGGAATCGGTTCTTCAGTTTCATAGCAGCTGCTCCCGGTCAAACAGATACCCCTTCCCGTGTATCGTCTTGAGGTATTTCGGATCATGATAGTCCTCTTCGATCTTCTTGCGTATCCGCTGCACATAGACTGAGACTGCAGAGATGTCGCCGTACTCCTGCCCCCATATGGTATGATAGATCTCCTGCAGAGAGAAGACCGACCCCGCATGCTCTATGAGATACCGGAGGATCTCGAACTCCCTCACGGCGATCGGCAGGACCTCCCCGGCTCGTTTGAGGTTGTATCCCTCATAGTCGAGCTCATAGGGACCGAAGCGGTAGACCGTCCGCTGTTCACCGGAGAAGACGGTAGAACGGCGCAGCAGCGCCCGGACCCGTGCACAGAGGACCCGAGGTGCAAAGGGTTTGGTGACGAACTCATCAGCACCGATGCCCAGACCGAGAATGACATCCTCATCGGCCTCTCTGGCAGAGACGATGATGACCGGGATCTGTGAGTCCCTGCGAAACTGCTGCAGGAACTCGAACCCGTCCATCCCCGGCAGGTTGATATCGAGGACCACCAGGTCGTAGGGGTGCTCTGCTAGTAAGGCGAGCCCCTTCTCAGCAGAGTCAGCCCAGGTGGTCTGCACCCCCTCCCTGCGGAGGCAGAGCTGCTCGAGTTCTGCCAGCTCCTGTTCATCCTCGATGATCAGCACATCTGCTTTCATTAGAACTGTGCTCCTCCAAGAGAGATCGAGAGGGTCGGGATGATGACATGCCCGGAAACTGTCGGAGAATATTCATCTCCTGCCCCCCGTAATTGAGTATTGCATTCAGGGAGATAGAAATATTCTCATCAGCAGCCCAGCGTACCACAGGCGTCACTATACCAGAGAGATCACTCATGTTGCCATACCAGAAGACTCCTGCTGAAAGCTCATCGGTCAGACTCACAGAGAGGTTCGCAGCCCCGTAATGGGCTCCGATCTTAGCAGGGGGCACGGCTAGTAGAGCACCGTCATAGCTCTCCCCGTTATAGTAGTACTGTCCCGTGAGAGAGATCCCGAGATCGCTGCCGTCAAAGCTCTTGGAGAACATGAATCCTGCCGTAGCAGACCCATAGAAGCGGTCATCGGATAAATTAACCTCTCCTCCAGTTGTGATAAAGGTGGCATCAGACCCATAGCGCAGCAGGACTTCACCGAAGAGCATGATGTCACCGAAGGTCGTCGTGGAGAGTGTCGCCATCAGCGACGGTGCTTGATCTTCGGTGTAGTAGCCGCCGATCCCCACTTCACTGGAACCGATGACCTTCTCATACTTGATGGCATAGGCAAGATCCATGGGATCTACCGATGCTTCGGGGATGATCACATACCCGTAGAGGTTATCGATGCCGATGGGCATGTTCATCTTCACAGAGAGCGGGCCTTCAAGTTCAGCCTCTGCATCTGCAGGGTCTATATCGGTGATGTTCAGCAGGTTCGCCGGGCTGAAGAAGTACCCTACTCCCCAGTTGAGGGTCTGTTTTCCCACCTGAAGAAGACCCTGTCATCGATATCGAAGTCACCGAAGAGCTCCTTGAGACTGAGCAGACTGTCGGTATAGGGATAGGCCATATCGGCCTTGAGAAAGAACCGGGTATCAGCTGAGGGCCGTACATCAAGGATCAGTCGTGAACTGATGCCCCCCGAAAGCCCCCAGGAGAGCTCCTGGTCATCAACGGACCAGGTCGCACTCGGGGCGATACTGAAGGAGTAGGAACCGCTGATCACCGGCCCCTGGTCATTGGTCAGCAGCAGATCTGACAGTGCCAGATCGGTCTCCACCACATCCTCTACGAGAGAATCCCCGCCGAAGAGGTCATCGGTATCCGAAGAGGATCCGAACAGGTCCTCCTCTGCGGTATCACTGCTGCCGAACAGGTCATCAAGGTCCTCAGCTGCTATCGGTGCTACTGCGACAGCAAGCAGCATAAGCAGCAGTCCTGCTAATCGTATCATATGCTTCATCCTGTCCCCCTTAGTTGTTGACTCGCTCGACATAGGATTTCGTGAAGATACTCTCAGGTATATCTTTTGTCGAGATATCGGTGATGGTGATGGTGGTCTTCTTTCCCTCGATGAGTTCATCGTTGAAGATCATCTTCGTCGGTATATAGTTGTCACCGGCCTTCGCATAGCTTGGATAGTAGCTGGTCCGCATCAGTCTGCCGCCGGCACTGTAGTCCTCACTCTTGAGGGTCAGGGAACCCTTCCGAGTCACCCACAGCTTCTGTGTGGGATAGGTCACCTCATTGTTCAGTGCCTCGATCTCCAGTACATAGACCTCATACCTGCCGAGCATGTCCTCTTCGATGGAGGTCACCCGGTAGTTCTCGGCCACCGAGGAGGCATTGAAATCAGAGTTGTTCGCATCAGAACCATTGAACTGATCTTTCATCGAGGTATGCGAGAACTTCCTGCTCTCCGGGTCATAGAACCAGAGGTTGTCCTCAATGAGCAGGTACCCCTGCCCCTTCTTCACCTGCGGCTCCTGGATCAGCAGCAGGAACTTCTCTTCCGCATCATCCCTGAACTGCTGCACCTTGGTCTTCTCGATCCCCGAATCAGGATCTTCTGCGATCATGGTCATCAGGCTGAGAAGTCAGTACCTTCGAAGTTCGCGATCTCATCTATCTCAGAGAGGATCTGTGTCCCCTGCTCCAGGGTAACGGAGAAGGCCGGGAGACTCACTGCAAGCAGCAGTGCCATTACCAATACATATTTCTTGTTCATACGTCTTTCCTTTTTCAGATGGTTATGCTCTGAGAGCATCTGCCGGCTGCAGTTTCGCTGCCTTCCGGGCAGGTGACCAGACAGCAAGCAGGGTGATCACGACAATGATCATCGTGATCATGAGAATATTCATCGGTACCACCGGTACGAGATATGTCCGCCGTCAAGCAGGATCGCGAAGTTCGATCCGTCTTTGAAGGGAATGAGGCTGATGCCGATCCCTACGACTCCTGCGGCAAGGATCCCAAAGAATGCTCCACGCAGGGAGAGGATCAGTCCTTCGAGCAGGAAGAGGCGATTGACCCCCTTCTGCAGCATACCGACAGCCCTCATCGTCCCGATCTCCTTGGTACGTTCGATCATGATCATACGGAAGGTGTTGACCAGTCCGATCATGGTGATCATCAGCATGGTCATGAACATGCTCAGAGCGATGCCGTTAAGGATCCCTACGATCTGGGTGACCATATCCATGAAGTCATTGAGATTCCCGATATCGAAGCGGGTGTTCTCCCAGGGTTCCTCATCCTCCTGCGTCCCGAACATCGATCCCATCATGCCCATGCCCCCGGGACCTGCAGCCTCTTCCTCTTCTTCAGGGGTGAGGGCGAACCCCTGAGCGGCGATGGCCTGCTTGATCTGCTCAGTGACGGGGTCGATCAGATTCACATCGGTCAGCACCAGATTGTAGGTCTGATACTCATCTGGCCCGAGCCCCATGATCTCATTGACATAGGAGATATCGGCATAGGCTGCCGAGAAGCCCAGGCCGGAGGTGTCCTGTGTCAGGGCTATGACGGTGAACTCACCCACATTGGCCTGACCAGTCACCGTATTGAAGCTCATGAGGATCTCCTCATTGACCACCACACCCAGTTTCTCTGCGATGTCTCCGGGAAGGATCACCGTCCCCGGCTCAGCGGCCCGCTCCAGAGACCCCTCTGTCACGGTCAGGGTGTCGAGCAGGGACTGCTCCTGATCCCAGTGCACCCCATAGAGGACACCCATCTCGGTCTTCGATCGGAAGATCATGTTCCCGCTGATCATCGACCGTTTCTGGGCATCTACGATGACCTCTTCGAACTGCGGCAGGACAGAATCGAGCAGCTGCGTATCAGCGATACGGGAGGCTGTCTTGCCGCTCTCCAGGAGGATCTCCCCTGTGATATAGATATGTCCGCCGAGAGCAGTCGAGAAGTTCTTCTCAGTATTCTCGATCAGTCCGGCTGTCAGGCTGTTCACCAGGATGATGATCATCACCCCGAAGGCAATGGCCAGGGCAAGCAGATTGCTTCTGCGTTTTTGCCTTGATACATTCCTGTATGCTATCTTCAACAGATTCATATATGTTCTCCTTACCCTTTGTTCATGGCTTCAAGCGGTGAGATCTTCAGTGCTACCGAGACAGGATAGAGACTTGCGATCACACCAACGATCGAGACCATGAGCATGGACCAGATGATCGCTGACCCTGATACCTGCGGCCTGAAAATATCACCACCGAGGAGGATCTGCAGGAACTGGTTCGTAGCCTCGATCCCGATAGCCCCCATGACCAGCAGTATGATCACTCCGAGGATCACCCCGAGGGCCCCGAAGACGATGGTGATCATCAGTGTCTCCAGAGAGATCATCTTTCGCACGAAGTGTTTCTTCGCTCCGATGGCCCGCATCGTGCCGATCTCACCGTAGCGCTCCGATACCGAGATGACCAGAGTGTTCATGATGATGATCACCGCGACGATAGCCACGATGAAGATCAGGACATTGAAGACGACGCTCAGGGTATCTGCCAGCTGGGCTGACATCCCGGCCCCTTCGAGCCAGTCCCATGCACGGGCATCTATGCCTTCGGCGGCAAAGTACGCATTGAGATCCTTCACCACCCTGTCGCTCATACTGCCGTCCTGCAGTTTCACCAGCAGGTAATTCCAGGCATTCGGATCGGTCTCACTCAGATAGGCACGAACAGAGGTATCACCGAGGATACCCAGAAAATCCTCCTCTGTTGAGATGCTGCCGTCCTCCTGCAGCTGGACATCAGCGATCAGGTCACCACCGAAGAGGCCCCCATCGCTGTCTCCGAAGAGATCGTCCTCGTCGAGGGAGCCCAGTACCGCCTGTTCATCTGATGAGAGGTCAAGTGCCTCTGCGGTATTGAGGACCATCCCGTTCATGATGCGCAGATTAGCCTGATCGATGAAGGAGATGAAGGAGAGGTCAAAGGCTGCTTCCCCGTAGTCGTGGATACCGCGAACGGTGACCTCCCGGATCTTGGTCCCTGATACGGTATTGATCGTCGTGAGGACCACCTTGTCCCCAGGGGCGATCTCATCCTTAGCGGTCTCATTGATCATGTCGGCAACGGTCCGTGAGAGGACTATCCCCTCTTCATCCCCTTGGAGGAACTCTCCACTCTCGAGCTTGACCCCGTTGGGGAACATCTGCTGATACTCCTGGGGATCGACTCCGAAGAGAAAGGCGAAGCCCTCGCCCAGTTCTCCCCATTTGATGGAGGCCACACCGTTGATCTGACCGCTGACATCCTCCACTCCCGGGAGGGACTGTACATGGTCTTTGACCCGCTCGAACTCGGGAATGATCTTCGGGGCTGATTCGAAGAGTTCGTTGGACACGATCAGGGCCGGTGTTTCCAGCTCTGATGATCCTATGAAGATGTTCCCTGTATAGTTCTCGATATAGTTCTTCTCGATACCGGCACTGACGGTATCCATGAAGCTGTTCCCGACGACCAGGACTGCGATACCGAGCATGATCAGAGCCCCGATGATCAGCGTCTTCGATTTATGCTCTTTCAGGTTCCTGAAAGCGATCTTGAGCAGTACGCCATCCATCTGCTACTCCTTCTCTTTTCGTTCGTTCTTGATCACCATACCGTCTTTGAGTCTGATCACATGATCTGCGATATCGACGATGGTCTGATCGTGAGTCGAGAAGATGAAGGTGGTACCGACATCTTTGTTCATCTTCTTCATCAGTTCGATGATCGCTTCACCGGTGACTGAATCAAGATTCGCCGTCGGCTCATCTGCCAGGACGATATCGGGTTTGGTGACCAGGGCCCGGGCAATGGCGACTCTCTGACGCTGCCCGCCTGAGAGTTCATTCGGACGGTGGGTCCTCCACTCCTCGAGTCCCACCATCATGATCAGATAATCGATCCACTGTTTGCGTTCTTCCTTGGTCCCGCGGGTCTTCTTGTCAAGCAGCAGCGGGAACTCGATGTTCTCATAGATGTTGAGGACCGGGATCAGGTTGAAGCTCTGAAAGATGAATCCCAGGGTCTTATGACGCAGCTGCGTGATCTGGTTATCCTTCATCCCTCCGGTGACAGTATCGTTGATGGTGACCGTCCCTTCGGTAGGGGTGTCGATACACCCGATCATGTTCAGGATCGTTGATTTACCTGAACCTGACGGACCTGCGATGGAGATGAAATCTCCTCTGGTGATGTCAAAGGATACACCTTTGACCGCATGGACTTCCGTCTTTCCCAACGGATAGATCTTGTGTACATCCTTCAGTGATATGATCACGTTCTCATTCGATGTCATATGCTTTTATCTCCTTGTATCTGCTGCATAGGTCCCTATGCCTTTGTGTTCTGTGCAGTGCCTTTTCACATGCTTCGATTGTACTATACCCAGACTGCAGGAGCAAAGCCATAGACAGCATATTAAACTTGCATAACAGATTGTTAGAGAAAAGCTGCTGCAGATCCGATCCCCTGTGGTATACTGGCAGCTATGAAGATCATGATCATTTCGAACCTCTATCCTCCTGATGTCCTGGGAGGCTACGAGATCCTGTGTGAACAGGTCGCCTGCAGCTGGAGCAGAAAGGACATGAGATACAGGTACTGACCTCCGATCACGGATCCAGCGACTCCTGTGAACAGATCACCAGGACCCTGAAGGTATACCGGCCGTTCAGCGAGAAGGCCGACTTCGAACGGGCAAACCGGTCACGTACCGCCACGTATAACTTCTCGGTGACCGCAGAGGCGGTGAGGAAGACCGCCCCCGATGTCATCTTCATCTGGAGTCTCCTTCGTCTGACCCCCGGACCGGCCAGGGCGGCCGAGGCTTCCGGGATCCCGGTCTTCTATACCTTCAACGATGAGAATATCGCAGGGTTCGCCGCGAATCACTTCTCACTGAAGCCGAGAGCTCTGTTTCACTGGTTCATGGACCGTTTCATCACCCCTGAGATCACCCTCTCCGATATCAGGTTCACCCATACCACCTGCATCAGCCGCGTCACCAAAGAGAACATCATCGCCCGAGGCGTACCGATCCATGATGCGAAGGTCATCTACCAGGGGATCCCGATCAGCCGGTTCCCGATCAGGACCGAAGAACCCGGGATGCTGCATGAACCGGTGCGGCTGCTCTATGCCGGGCAGCTGCATCGCTACAAGGGGGTGCATACGATCATAGAGGCTCTGGGGATACTCAGCGCACAGAAGGGGATCCCGCCGGTGGAGTTGACCATCGCGGGGACCGGTCCTGAGGACTATCTGAAGGAGCTCCATGCCGCTGCACAGCAGGCAGGGATCACCCCGAAGTTCGCCGGGCGTATCGCTCATGAGCAGATGCCCGGGACCTATCGCGTTCATGACCTGTTCATCTTCCCCTCGATCTGGCAGGAGCTTCGGGCTCACCCACCTCGAGGCCATGGCAAGCGGACTGCCGGTGATCAGTACCACCAACGGTGGACAGGGGGAGTTCCTCGTAGACCGGAAGAACTGCCTCTCGTTCACCCCCGGAGATCCGGCAGATCTTGCAGACAAGCTGGGATCGATGCTCAGTGACCACCGCCTGCGTGCTGCTCTTGCTTCCGAGGCAAGGGCCACCGTAGAGCGCAGTTTTACCTATACCCGCTATGTCGATGAGCTCGAAGCAGAACTCCTTCGTATCGCTGGAGAGGACGCCCACGTCACTAGATAAGAATACCTATTGCACTTCTGCAGAAAAATCACCATGCTGTGACCCACATACTATATGCAGAGGTGCCTATGTCCTGGATGAACTGGATCGAGACCCATATCACGCTACACGAACTCGATAACACGCGAGAGGAACCGGCCAATGCCGCCACCCATCTGCTGGGAGCACTGCTCTCACTGGCAGCCTGCATCTGGACACTGATGGTCCTCCCCTCATTCCAGAGCACTGCTCTTGCTCTGGGTTTCATCATATACGTCCTCTCCATGCTGCTGCTCTACAGCGCTTCGGCACTCTACCACCATCTGCCGAGAGGGAATGCCAAGAGGATCTGCAGGGTCCTCGACCATGCAAACATCTATATCCTCATCGCAGGGACCTATACACCCATTCTCCTGTACATCAACAGCCCGGTCACGAGGATGATCCTCTTGCTCGTGTGGGCGATCACCGCTGCAGGGATCACCTTCACGCTGATCTTCTGGGGCCGTTACGGTGTCATCCATGTCGTGCTCTATCTCCTGATGGGCTGGATGATCGTCTTCTTCTGGAACGACATCGTCCCGTTCATCCCGGAAGCACTGATCTTCTGGGTCATAGCAGGAGGTCTCACCTACACCCTTGGTGTCATCTTCTACGCCCTGAAGCGACTGCCGTTCGCCCATGCGGTATGGCATCTGTTCGTACTCGGCGGCAGTGCCTGCTTCTTCATCGGCTTCGTACAGCATCTGCTCTGAGGTGCCGATGAACCTGCAGACTGCCCGAGCAGCACCCGACAGGACACATTCATGGTATAATGGATTGAAAGACTGCAGGATCCCGCGCTGCAGAGGGACCTTGCGCCGTCATACGCACAGCTGCAGCAGGAGGTCTACCCGATGAACTATGATCGATTCGCCTCATGCTATGATGAAGTCATGGATGATTACAGCTGGTGTGATCACTTCATCCGTTCGATGATCGATACCCGAATCACCCGGCGCAGAGCAGTACTCGAACTCGGCTGCGGTACCGGGCGTATCCTCGAGCTGGCAGCCCCCTGTTCGAACGCAGTACCGGTATCGATCTATCCCCTGCCATGCTCACGCATGCCAGAGAGCGGCTGCCGAACAGCAGCTTCCATCTGCAGGACATGCGCACCTTCAGCCTGTCAGAGCACTTCGATCTGATCCTCTGCCTCTACGACACCATCAACCACCTCACCTCCTTCGATCAGTGGCAGCAGTGTTTCTCCCGCATGGCTTCCCATCTGGCACCCGGAGGTCTATGCATCATCGACATGAACACCCCCAGCGACTCGGAAGGCTCTCACTCTTCCCTCCGACCGTCAGGACCGTCGCTGCTGATGATACGATGATCATGGAGGTCTCTGAAGATGATGGGGCTGCTGGACAGTACCACTTCACTGCGACGATCTTCGAACATTCCACAGAGGATCTCTATCGGAAACAGCAGATACGCATCGATGAGTATGCTCCTGAGGCTCAGCAGGTCCATGCTGCACTGAGCAGTTTGTTTGACACTGTTGAGATCTTCGATGAGGATGAGAGGCCGGTAGGAGATGACCTGCCGCTCAAAGAGGCCGAGAACGGCAGGCTCTTCTTCGTCTGCCGTCGACCGGCAGATTCCTTGCATAAGTACACCGTTATGCCGTATGCTTAGCTCATGGACAGACAGATGCTCACAGAAGAGATAGAACGCTATGGACAGTTCACCTTCTCCCGGTCTCAGGGACCGGGGGGACAGCATGTGAACAAGGTGAACACCAAGGTTCAGCTCTCACTCGATATCCAGACACTCACGGTGCTCAATGATAACCAGAAGCGCAGGATCGAGGTGCAGCTCAGCCGCCGCCTGCGCAGGACCAGAGAAGGGCTCTTCTTCCTTCAGGTACAGAAACAGCGCTCACAACTCTCCAACCGCGAACATGCCGTCGCCCGTATGGCAGAGCTCATCACCGAAGCCCTGATCCCGGAGAAACAGCGAACGAAGACCAGACCGTCAAAAGCTGCGAAGCTCAGAAGATTACAGAGCAAGAAGGCACACAGTGATAAGAAACAGCAGAGAAGACCGGTATCATCTGCTGAGTGATCACAGAGGACAGCCTGCACGCAGAGAGGGGACACGATCGTGTCCCTCCTCTGCGTGATAGATCGAATCCTCTTCGCTATCGCTTGTAGACTCTGAAGAACTCCTTCTTGAACTCGAGATTGACCGGCTGATCCATCTTCAGGTCCCCGATCAGCCCCTCGGTGTTCGAATGGATGATCGTCATGAAACTCTCCTCGAACTCGACCTTGTATTCGGTGATCGACCCGAGAAACGAACTGACATCAAGACGACCGGTGAAACCGGTAGGTTTCAGACTGACATCGACAGCCTCGGGCTTGATGCTCAGGATCACCTGCTCACCCGGCTTGAACGTATCATCCAGCTCGGTCTTGGCAAGCTCGAGGATCTTCTCCTGAAGCTTCACGGTGACCGTCCTGTCGGTAGAATCCTCTACCACGGCGTTGATGAAATTGGCATTACCGATGAAATCAGCGACGAAGGTGCTCGCAGGTCGGTTGTAGATCTCCAGCGGTGAGCCTACCTGAGCGATCTTCCCCCCATTCATGATGATCACCTTATCAGACATGCTCAACGCCTCTGACTGATCATGAGTCACATAGAGTGCGGTGATACCGAGCATCTGCTGCACCCGTTTGATCTCTGTCCGCGTCTGGATCCTCAATTTCGCATCAAGATTCGACAGCGGTTCATCAAAGAGGATGATCTCAGGCTTGAGTACCAGAGCACGTGCGAGAGCCACGCGCTGCTGCTGCCCTCCTGAGAGTTCCCCCGGGTACCGGTCTTCCAGACCTACCAGGTTCACCATCTGACAGGCCATGGCCACATCGTTCCTGATCACCTCCTTGGAGTACTTCCTCACGCGAAGACCATAGGCGATGTTCTCGAAGATCGACAGATGCGGGAACAGGGCATAACTCTGGAACACCATCGGCATCTCTCTGTTGAAGGCTGCCACATTGTTGATGTTCTTCCCGTCAAGGATGATATCACCCTCGTTCTGTACTTCGAACCCGGCGATCATACGCAAGGTGGTGGTCTTGCCGCAGCCCGAAGGACCCAGCAGGGTGACGAACTCCCCCTGCTCTATGGTAAGAGAGATATCATCGACAGCGGTGACCACCGAGCCTCTGCCGTCTTCGAATCTCTTGGTTATATGTTTCAGCTGTAGATAGGTCTTGTTCATCGTGCATGCTCCTCTATTTAGTCGTACCGAATATTTGGGACTGCTTCAGTCCGGTCAGTTTCATGATCGCAAAGACAAATACCAGGACCACCAGGACCAGGACGAACGACATCACCGAAGCGACACCGAGCCGCATGATCTCCGTCTGTGCGAGGATCAGGACAGTAAGGTGGTTCCACTTGGCCGATACCAGGAATATGATCGCACTGATAGCAGTCATGCTTCGTACGAACGCATAGGTGGCACCTGAGAAGAACGCCGGTTTGATCAGGGGAAGGGTGACCTTCCTGAACGTATAGCTGCTCGTACCTCCGAGATTGGTCGAGGACTCCTCGATGTCACCCGATATCTGTTTCAGAGCTGCTATACCGCCCTCGATACCGATCGGGACGTTCCTGAACACATAGCAGGTGATCAGGATGAAGGCCGTACCCGACAGTCTGAACGGAGCACGGTTGAAGGCCAGGATATACCCGATCCCGACAGCAGTACCGGGGATCGCATAACTGAGCATGGAGACCATCTCGATCAGATGCTTTCCCGGGAAACTCTTACGTACAGTGATGTAGGCGATCACCATACCGAGCACAGCGGTGATCGGAGTGGAGATCAGGGCCAGGACCAGGGTGTCTTTGAGCGTCTCAAGTCCAACATCATAACTGTAGATGAAGTGATCGAAGGTCAGTGACCAGTTGATACCCCACAGCTTGATGAAACTTCCCGATATGATCGTCAGATAGAACAGCAGGATGAAGATGGAGACCGAGGCACAGACGATGAAGATCACCACGGTGGTCGGCCGGCTGACCGATGAGGAAGACCGCCTTGAGGACTTGCCGGTGATCGTGGTGTAGGTCTTGTTCTTCATGATGTACTTCTGTATGAAGAAGACCCCGGCTGTCGGGACAAGCAGCAGGATAGCCAGTGCCGTACCCCGTGCAAGATTACCCATGCCGGTGAATTCCATATAGGCCTGTACCGAGAGGACATCGAAATCACCGCCGATGATGATCGGATTACCGAAATCGGTCAGGGAGCTGACGAACACCAGCAGCCATGCGGCGAAGATACCCGGGAGAGCCAGCGGGAAGGTGACGGTCCGGAAGACCCTCCCCCGTCTGGCACCCAGATTCATCGCGCAGGTCTCCAGATCCGGGTCGATCCCCTGGAGGATACCCGAGAGGGTCATATAGGCGACGGGAAAGAGACTGATGGTCTGCACCAGGACCAGACCCTTGAGCCCGTAGATCCCATTGGTATCGAGCTGCAGGATATAGGTGGTGATCAGACCGTTCCTGCCGAAGAGCAGGATGACTGACAGGGCGAACATGAACGGTGGTGAGATCATCGGCAGGATCGCCATCGTCTGGAAGAATCGTTTCCAGCCCAGTGCGGTCTTGGTAAGAGCGTAGGCAAAGAGAAATCCGATGGTCGTTGCCGTCGTCGCGACGATAGCTCCGAGCATCACACTGTTTCTGATCGCTCTCATATAGCGTGAGTGGGTGAATATGTACCGATAGACTTCGACAGTGGTCTCTCCGTCCTGCGTAAGACTGAGCTGCGCAGCAGCAAGGATCGGATAGGCGATGAAGAACAGCAGCAGACCAAGGATCAGCAGGACCCCGATCATGAGCGCAGGCTCACGGGTAAGCTGATGAAACCCTTTATTTCCATGTAGTGTGCGTTCGATCGTAGCCATACTATGGCGCCCCCCCCGGCAGTAGATAGTCAGAGCCGTTACAGACCCTGGGGTGTCCTGAACGTACAGGGTACACAGTACCCGTACGTTCAGTCATATACATATATGGATCATTTCTTGGGTTCGGTTCTCTCTTCTCCGCCGATGACAGCGTTCCACTTCTCAACAAGACGAGTCTTGTTCGCAGCGGCCCACTCGTCATCCTGCATGATGGTGTTCACCTTGGAGATCGGCATGGCGCCTTTTGCAAGAGGGACATCTACGAACGGTACGACGAACTTCGTGGCATAGATCTTCGCAGCGGTCTCACCCAATGACCAGTCGATCAGCGTCTTTGCCGCATCCAGCTCATCAGCAGGGCCGTTCTTGATCATGGAGATCGATGCGACCTCATAACCGGTACCTTCACTGGGGAAGGTGATCTCAAGAGGATACCCCTGGTCGACAAGACGTACAGCATCGTGAGCATACCCGATAGCTATGGTCACTTCTCCGATACTTGCATTCTTACCAGGTGCTGAACCTGATCGGGTGTACTGGGTGATGTTGTTATCGAGTTTTCTCAGCAGATCGAAGGCCTGCTCCTCTCCATAGATCTGTACCAGAGTAGCCAGGACATTATAGGAGGTACCTGATGATCCGGGATTGGCCATCTGAACGTGTCCGGTGTACTTGGGATCACTGATCTCTTCCCAGGAGGCAGGAGCGGTAAGTCCGAACTTCTCCAGCGATCGGGTATTGCTCTCGAAACAGAGCGGACCTGCATAGATTCCCGACCAGTAGAATTCAGGGTCTCTGAACTGTGCGGGCATCGTCGCAGCAGGTGATTCATAGGGAGTCGTCAGACCTTTCTGTTTTGCTTCGATATGGCCCAGTCCGACACCGCCGTACCAGACACTTGCCTGGGGGTTTGCCTGTTCTGCTTCCAGACGGGCTGTCGCTTCGCCGGTCGACAGACGTACCCACTCTACAGCGATCCCGGTCTCTTCTTCGAATGCCTTGAAGACATCTCTGGCAAGTTCCTCATCCAGCGTGGTATATGCAGTCACTGATGTTCCCGCTTCCTGTGCCCCTCCTGCAAACAGGGTCCCGGTGAACAGTACAAGAACAAGTACCAGGGAAATAAGCACTTTCTTATTCATTCTGATTCCTCCATGTTTTTTTCTTTGAACTATACTCATTGTAAGGAGGGTTATGCAGGATAACAAGAAACAAAACAGTAACAAATAGTTACAAAACAGGGACATACCAGAACGCCACGGCTGATGTTCTCTGTATGTACACGGGCTGGATTGGCTCATCCACGCCGACCACCTGACCATCGAGGGAATGTCTGTATGTACACGGGCTGGATACTCAGCGGTTTCCGGTACGGGGATCTCGGAGACCGCTCTCACAGGGAATCGGCATACTCCAGTTTCAGCAGTCGATAGCCCCTGCCCCATGCATTCATGATATAGACAGGTTCTGAGGGATCAAGCTCGATCTTCTTACGCAGACGCCTGATGTTCACCTTCACCAGTTCATGCCCCCCTTCCCAGTCACGCGACCCCCACACCTCACTGCAGATGACCTGCCAGGAGACGATCCTGTCGAGGCTTTCAGCGAGTGTCCGCAGGATGCTGAACTCTATGGGGGTCAGCTCAAGCACCGTACCGGACCGGGAGACCCGCTCCTTCGTGAGGTCTATCATCAGATCACCGGTGGTCACCAGCAGGGTCTCATCCCGTTCGGGAGCCCTCTTGAGCAGGTTACCTGCTCTGAGGAGCACCTCGCGGTGGTTGAACGGTTTCTTGATATAATCATCAGCCCCGAGCTCCAGACCGGAGATCACATCATCATCCTTGTCCCGTGAACTGAGCATGATCACCGGAAGGACCATATGCTCCTTGATTCGGTTGCATAGCTGAAGACCGTCGATCCCGGGCAGGTTGATATCGAGGATGACCAGATCGACCTGCTGTGTGCAGATCAGATCCCAGCCCTCTTCTGCCGTGGCTGAGGAGAGGACCGAATACCCCTCATCTTCGAAGACGTATGCCAGAAGGGATACGATATGGGGATCATCCTCTATGATCATGATAGTCTGTCTCATACTGATACACACTCCTTGGGCAGGGTGAAGGAGACGATGGTGCCGTGTCCGGCTGATGAGCTGATATAGACCTTCCCATCGTGCTTCTCTATGATGTCCCGGACGATAGCGAGCCCGAGACCGGCACCGTTGCCGATATCGTTCTTCGTGTCAGTCCCCTGAAAGACTCATCAAAGATCATCGGCCGTTCCCTGCGGTCTATCCCGCTGCCATTGTCGCTCACCGAGACCACGACACACAGCTCGTTCTGCTTGACACTCACCAGGATCGAACCTCCCGGACCGACATGCTTGCTCGAGTTATGGATGAGGTTGATCATGACCTGCTCGATCCACTTATCGTCAGCCAGAACATGATCTATCGTGTTGGAGAAGGCATACCGCACCTCCTGCCTCTGATCATCAAGGAAGGGTCCCATATTCCGTATGACCCTGCGGATGACCGTGCGGATATCCATCTGCTGTTTCTCCAGCGAGAACAGCGTATGTTCCACCTTGATCTGTGCGAGGATGTTCTCTACCAGCCGTATCATCCGACGGACATTGGCATGAGTGGAGTCCAGGAATCTCTTCTGAGTCTCGTTCACGTCTCCCGGGCGCCCTCCTGCAGGATCTCTGTGGATGTCTGTATCACCGTCAGCGGTGTACGCAGTTCATGGGCAAGAGTGGAGAGCAGCTTGTTCTTGTTCTGGATCTGCAGCAGATGGGTCCTGCGTTCCTGTTCCATGACCTTCAGCTCCTGTCGTTCCTGCTTTGACAGGATGATACCTGCACAGAGGGCTATCCCGAGTCCGATCAGGTATGTTCCGCGCCCTGAAGCTGTGTACCAGGGGATACAGACAAGCACTGCTGCAGCAGTGAACAGGTATGCAAAGCCCCTAGGAACAGCCCGGTGTACCCGATAGACCCAGAGGGGGAGGAATATGAGTGCATACAGGGATAGAGGAACTGCACAGAACAAGCCATCAATGGCAGTTCGAGGACCAGGCAGACAGGATAGGCATAGGAGTGTCCGCGCAGATACTTCACAGATAACGCGGTGCAGATGGCAAGCAGTGCCAGATAGCTGAGGATGAGAAGGGTCACCGTGACAGACTGATCGTGATCATAGATCAGCAGCAGGACCAGAGAGACAATTTCCAACTGTATCAGGTGGATATCTGTACGTTTCAGCATCTACGATGATTGTACAACAGGCAATAGAAAAACAAAGGACAACCTGCATCCACATCATCAGCTGTGTGCAGGTTGTCCTTTCTACAGGCAGGCGAACCAGTTATTCAGCCTGTCGTGAGAAGGAGTCAAAATCGACTATATGGCTATCCTCTCCGAGCTCTTCAAAGAGTATCGCAGCGTACTTACGGAACTGGTCGAGTTCTGTGATCTGAAAGAACACCTTCAGGTCACTGTTCAGCTCGTTGATCAGTTCTGCCCGCACGGAATAGAGATCGTTATCTATCTGCTTCCACCAGTCGTTCGGATGTCCGTCGGTGATGAAGATCGCCGGGAGTCGACACTTCTTGATATGCTGCAGGATCTGTTTCCATTGGATCAGAGAACTGTACTGCTTCAGTCCGACTTCCCCGGTATGGATGAAGGGAGGCATCATATAGGCAGCACGTGTTCCAGCCTCTTTCTCCAAGCCTTCGATGCTCTGATAGGAAAGAGGTGCACCGATTCGATCCTCCACTATGATATCAGAGAGCTGTTCGAGAATCTCATCTGTTTCCGAAGAGATATGCCCATTGATACTCTCAAGGAGTACCTGCTGAAAGGCTCGCATCGATCGCTCGATATCCTTCATCTGTTCAGTCAGACCTGAGATCACAGGATTGCAGCTATTCTGGACCATGCCTTTGAGGTTCGTGATCTCCAGTTCCATGGCTTCTTTGAGCTTCTGACATTCCTGTCGTTCCTCAGCGATCACATATTCACGTTTATCAAGATAGACCTTCGCCACCTGGTAGGGGATCCAGATCTTGGGTGACAGGGTATCAAGTAATTCGATGATGCGCGAGACCTCTTCAGGTTTCTTGTGGTAGAGGGATAGGAAGACACTGGTATCGAGAATGAAGATAAAATCCTTCCAGTGTTCTCTGTATTCAGGTACACCAGCTTCAAAACTTCCAGGGAACATGGTTTTCATAGCAGCCTCAATCTTTTTCACTTTCAGTTTTTACTTTTTGTGCTTGTGTATGTAAGATTATAGCGTATGAAGACACGAAGTCAAGAGAATCTGTACTGAAAAACACCTATTATGAGTGAGTCACTTACCATATCACTCATAGTCACCGAACCGCTATACGCAGGTTAGCTGTCATGAACCTCAATGACTGCCTGAGAAGACACTGTGCATCCTCGAAGATGCCTTCCAACGAGTCGATCGGAATCCCGGGGAGCCTCCCCAGAGCGACCCCTGTCTTCCCGGGACCTCAGCTGCAGAGATCTTCGCAGTCGGTTCAGGGGAAGAGCGTGGCAGGTCCCGGTACCGGTGACAGGCAGCGGCTATCGCTAGTGCGATCGCTGCTGTCTCCTGCTCAGAGCAATCAGACGGTCCAGGGGAAGCCTGAACCGGTGCTGAGGGAGCTCGGTCCTCACAGCGCTGTGAGATCATCCTGACCAGATGCGCCGACAGGTAGATCAGTCCCATGATGATCACACTGCGCAGCACCCCGTCAGTCAGGGCCTCTGCGGCACTCACATACTGCTGCATCACGACTTCTCCTTCATACCGGCATGAGCCCGTGTTTCTTTGGAGGGAGTGTCTCTCGCTTCTGTGAGAGCTGATCAAAGATCCGGATCAGTGCAGACCTGGTCTGTGAGGGTATGATCACATCATCGATGTAGTTCTTGCCTGCAGCGACGTAGGGATTGAGGAACTGCTCCCGATAGGACTCGATTCGCTGCTGCTGCTCCTTCTGAGGATCTTTCGCCCCGTCGATCTCTTTCCTGAAGATGATCGAGGCTGCGCCCTGTGCTCCCATGACGCGATCTCAGCTGTAGGCCAGGCCAGCACCATATCGGCCCCGAGCTCTTTCGAACACATCCCCAGGTATGAGCCGCCGAAGGCCTTTCGCAGGATGACGGTGACCTTCGGCACGGTCGCCTCACTGTAGGCATAGAGCATCTTGGCCCCGTGACGTATGACCCCGCCGTACTCCTGGCCGGTACCGGGAAGGAATCCGGGCACATCAACGAGATTGAGCAGCGGGAGATTATAGGCGTTGCAGATCCTGATGAACCTGCTTGCTTTGTCAGATGCGTTGATATCCATGCAGCCGGCCATGACCTTCGGCTGGTTGGCCACCACCCCGACACTCCGTCCTGATATATGGATAAAGCCCGTGATGATGTTCTTCGCATAGCCGGCACTGACCTCGAAGAACGTTCCCCCGTCGGCGATCGCCCGATCACCTGCTTCATATCATAGGAGCGCTGTGACTGATCAGGGATGATCGTATCAAGCTCAGCGATGCTGCGCATCGGATCGGCTGTACGCTCACCTGCTGGAGGATCATCCATATTGTTCGAAGGAAGGTATGACAGGAGGGTGCGGACCTGTTCAAGACAGGACTGTTCATCATCACACAGGAAGTGGGCGACACCGCTCACCTCGTTGTGGGTCTGTGCCCCTCCGAGGGCCTCAGCGGTCACCTCTTCGCCGGTCACTGTCTTGATGACATCCGGTCCGGTGAGGAACATCTTGCCGGTCCCTTTGACCATGAAGATGAAATCGGTCAGTGCCGGTGAATAGGAGGCACCGCCTGCACAGGGACCCATGATGACCGAGATCTGGGGGATCACCCCGCTCGATACCGCATTCTGATGGAAGATCGAGCCGTATCCGGACATCGAATCCACACCTTCCTGGATCCGTGCCCCGCCGGAATCATTCAACCCCACGATCGGGGAACCTGTCTTGAGAGCGAGCTGCATGATGTTCAGGATCTTCTGTGCATGCATCTTGCCAAGAGATCCTCCCATGATCGTATAATCCTGTGCGAAGGCATAGACCGGTCTGTCATCGACAGTCCCGAAGCCGGTGATCACCGCATCGTAGGGGATCTCTTTGGCATCCATGCCGAAATCGACACTCTGGTGGACTGCGAAGGCCCCGATCTCCATGAAACTGCCGGGATCAAAGAACCGTTCCAGTCGCTCACGAGCAGTATACTTGCCCTGTTCATGCTGACGTGTGACCCGTTCACTTCCGCCTGCCTCAAGAAGCTGCTCTTTCCGTGCTTTCAGTCGCTCAAGCTCCACTGTTCCCATGGTACCCTGCCTTGTTGGCCGTACGGAAGCGATGAGGCGTTACACTGACAATCTTGTTCTACTGTGATGATTATAGTCGTTATCTTCTGTCCCCGAGGACCTTGAGCAGCTTCTTGAGCACCTCTTCCTCTTCAGGAGAGAACTCACCGAGCACCTTCTCATTCGCCTCGAGCGTGATCCGTGTAGCGATGTCTTCCACCTCGAAGCCCCGCTGCGTCAGGAACACACTCTGAGCCCTGCGGTCCTGAGGATCGGCCCGTCTCTCGATGAAGCCTTTTGCCTCCATCCGGTCAATGATCCCGGTCATCGTGGAAGCATTCACTGAAAGTTCATCTGACAGAGCCTTCAGGCCTTGACCATCCTGCTTATAGAGGCAGTTAAGCACCCCGCACTGTACCGGAGTTATTTCGTAGTCCGCAAGCATCAATTTGAATTCCTGATTGACCGCCAGTTGTGCTTTTGTCAGAAGAAAATTGACGCATGAGTTCAGTTCTACCATTTCGTACCTCTTTTTTTACCCTACCATATACTACACGGACATATTATCAACAACGAAGCTATATGAACAGATAGTTCATCCATTTTCACAGTAAAACCCTGTAAAGACTGCAGTGATACCTCCATTTCCATACTGGTTCTCGTATGTGTAATATGCATACATGTAATTTGTATCCATATTATATACATCCTAATTTTTTAAGTCAATAAAGCATTCTGCTTTATACCTGACTGCTTCACCCGCTGATCCATACTCTGCCGCGGCAGGAGAGCAACAACGTTGTCCGCCTGCCGCATATGCAGCCTATGGATCCAAAACTACCAGTCCGCATGCAGAGGGCATCTTCCTACGAGACTCCCATCCACATGCTTCATATCCGGCTGCAGACGATCGACAGGCTGACGTATTCATATTGAATCACCTGTCCTCCGCAGCAGAGAATGCATCCATGCTCAGGCCGTTCGATCGGCTCCGGTTCAGCACATCTCTCGAAGCAGTTCTTCTGAGAGTGCAGGCACGATCGTAAACAGGTCACCGACAAGTCGGAAGTCTGCGATCGCATGGATGGGTGCATTGGCATTCGTGTTGATGGTGATGATGCATTCTGACTCGGACATCCCCGCCAGATGCTGGACGGCACCTGAGATACCGCAGGCGATGTACACCTTCGGTCGTACCGTGGTCCCGGTCTGACCGACCTGATGTGAGGAGTGGATCCATCCGCTGTCAACTGCGGCACGGGAAGCCCCGACCACTCCGCCGAACTGATCGGCAAGCTTCTGCAGCAGAGCGAACCCCTCAGGTCCCCCTACCCCTCTTCCGCCGGAGATGATGATCTCCGCATCTCCGAGTGATACGCGTTTCTTCACCTCTTTGACGATCTCCTTCACGCGCGCGATGATATCATCTTCAGCGATCTCCGGTGTGATCCGTATGATCTCTGCATGCCGCTTCGCATGCGGGCACAGACCATCACCCCGGGTCTGACCGTAGAGATCTGCGGTCTGTTCCGCGGGCAGACGATCACTGCCATGAGGTTCCCCCCGAAGGCCGGTCGTGTCTGCAGCAGTCTGCCGTCTGTCTCATCGATATCGAGTCCGGTACAGTCGGCAGTCAGTCCGGTCCCCAGGCTTGCCGCGAGTCTTGGTGCCAGGTCTCTTCCCAGAGAAGTCGCTCCCACCAGGACGATCTCAGGCTGCTCGGCCAGGACCAGTTCATTGAGGACCTTCTTGTACCCGTCAGTCGTATAATCCTTGAGCAGAGGGTGTTCTGCGTAGATGACCCGGTCAGCTCCGTAATCAGCTGCCTGGCTGACCTCCTCATCCATCTCATACCCGAGGATCACCACTGTCAGTTGAGACCCGCGCTTATCAGCGAGTCTGCGGCCCTCACCCATCAGTTCATAGGTCACATGCAGCAGCTTCCCTCCTCGCTGCTCAGCGATGACCCAAACACCCTTCCATTGATCCAGTTCTAATGCTCTATTTGCTTTCATGTTGCGTCTCTCCCAATGATCTTGACCGAGTCCATGGCTGCGAGCCTCTTGATCAGTTCCCCTGCCATCTCCGCAGGAGCCCCTGTCAACTCGACACTGGTCCTTGAGCGTTCAGGTACGAAACTCTTCTTGACATTCGTCGGCGAGTTCTTCACGCCGATCTGCGATAGATCCGCCTGGATGTCTGCATTGGTCCAGAACGCGATGTGTTCTCCCTCTTCATATGCTGCATAGATCGCCTTCATGCGCGGATACCTCGGCTCGTTGAGGTCCTTGATCGCTGTCAGCAGTACCGGCATCGGTGATTCGATGACCATGTATCCGTCTTCGGTCGCCCGGGTGACCACCACGGTGGAACCGGTGATCTCCAGTCCCTGCACATAGGTCACCTGCGGCAGCCCGAGAAACTCGGCGACTTCAGGTCCGACCTGTGCGGTATCACCATCGATGGCCTGTCGACCGCAGAGGATGATGTCATATTCACCGATATGTCTGATCGCTGCAGCGAGGATCGTTGCGGTCGCCCAGGTGTCAGAACCTGCGAAGACCCGGTCACTGAGCAGGATCGCCTTATCGGCTCCCATCGCATAGGCTTCCCTGATCGCGACATCTGCCTGAGGGGGACCCATGCAGAGGATCGTGACATGGACATCCTCACGGCTGTCTTTGATACGCAGGGCCTGTTCTATGGCGTGCATATCATCAGGGTTGATGATACTCGGTACACCCTGTCTGATCAGGGTCCCGGTCTCTTTGTTGATCCGTACCTCATTGGTATCAGGTACCTGTTTTATACATACTATTATCTTCATGCTGCTTTCTCCTGCGCTGTTTCGTTTCAGCTCAATACACTCCTGCTGATGATCAGCTTCTGGATCTCGTTGGTTCCCTCGTAGATCTCCGTGATCTTTGCATCCCGGTACATCCGCTCAAGAGCGTAATCATTCATATACCCATACCCGCCATGAATCTGCAGGGCAAGGTTGGTCACGAACCGTGCGGTCTCAGAGGCATAGAGTTTGGCGATCGCACCCTCTGTCGTGACCGGCAGATTCTGATCGACCAGCCATGCTCCGCGATAGGTCAGCCATCGTGCCGCCTCGATGCGGGTCTTCATCTCTGCAAGATACCAGGCGATCCCCTGCTGGTAGCCGATGGGTTTACCGAACTGGGTTCGTTCCTTCGCATACTTCACTGCCAGGTCGAATGCCCCTTCGGCTATTCCCAGACCCTGAGCAGCTGCTACGGTGATACGGGCTGCATCGATGGATGCCAGAGCCATGCTGAAGCCCTTACCGCGTTTACCAAGCATGTTCTCTTTCGGGACTCTCAGGTTCTCGAAGATCAGTTCAGCAGTGTCAGACCCTCTGATCCCCATCTTCTCTTCGATCTTCCCGATCTTCAATCCGGGAGTCCCCGCTTCTACGATGAACGCTGAGATGCCTTTGACTTTCAGTTCGGGCTCGGTCAGGGCGAGGATGGTATAGATACCTGCCACACTGCCCCCTGAGATGAAGCATTTCGAACCGTTGAGCACGAAATCATCCCCGTCTTCGACGGCTACCGTCTGAACGTTCGAGGCATCAGAACCGGCATTCGGTTCGGTGAGGGCAAAAGCTCCAACCACCCCGCCTTCAAGCAGCGGACGCAGGTAGCGATCTTTCTGCTCATGGGTCCCGAACAGGTGTATGAACCATGCGGCTCCCTGATGGATCGAATAGATGGCTGCCGTAGCAGCACACTTCTTTGCAAGTTCTTCGGTAGCTATGGTCTGAGCCATCTTATCAAGTCCCGAACCGCCGTACTCCTTGGGGAATCCCAGACCGGTGATACCACATTCGGTCAGCTTCCTGAAGGTCTCTGCAGGGAACCTGTGCTCCCGATCGATCTCCGCTGCAATGGGTTCACAGACTTCTTCTGCGAACTTCCGTACCGTCTTCTGTACCATCTCCTGCGCGGGTGTCAGCCTAAAATCCATATGTCTACTCCTATGCTATCAGCAGGTGCTTTCCTTTTGCAGGAACTGCTGATTCATTACTCTATCCAGCTGATCAGATGATCGAGATCCTCTCGTTCACTGATCACATTGTTCGCCGGGTAGTCCCAGTCGGGGTACCCGATGGCTATCGATATAGCCAGATTCTTGCTCTCTTCGATCCGGGCCATTCGCCGTACCACCGAGCTGTAGGTGACTCCCTGTTCTGCGATGCAGGTCCCCAGACCATACTCCATGGCTGCAAGACAGATCGTCTGTACCGCCCCGCCGATATCCATCAGAGGACCTTTGGGCGAGAGGGCTTTATCGTAGGTGATCACACAGACCGCAGGTGCATCGAAATACCTGAAGCCCCGTTCTACCCAGGCCTGCCGTTTCTCCGTATCTCCCCGCTGGATATCCATCGCCCCGAACAGCTGCTTGGCAATACCCACCTGACGTTTACGGAAGATACTCTCCTTCGGCCATTCGCTGGTACTCAGTTCCGTCTCGGCAGGGTCTCCGTTCCGGAACTTCCGGGCGTTCTCCTGCTGGATCGCCTTGAGTGCCTCACCGCGGATGACCACGAACTCCCACGGCTGACTGTTGACCGAGGAGGGGGACCTTCGGGCTGCACAGAGCAGGTGTCTCAGGATCTCATCGGATACCGGTCTGTCCAGGAACTTCCGGATGCTTCGTCTCTCATGTATCGCTTCGAGCACATTCATCTGCTGTTCTCCCCTCTTCAGAATTACTCGGGATCTGCGAAGAATCGAGCTTCCATGACTTTCAGGTCCTCTGCTACAGAGATCTCAAAGGGGATCAGATCAAGGATCTGACTCTGCAGATCGATCCCGGGGCGATCTCTATCAGATGCAGCCCAGCCTCGTGAGTCTGAACACACAGCGTTCGGTGATATAGAGCACCTCCTGCCCGGTGTCATTGGCATACTCCCCACTGAAGCTCACCTGCTGCACTTCCGGTGTGAACTTCAGGATCGATCCCTCACGGTCGATAGACAGCTTACCTTCTTCGTAGTGGATCTGCAGGCCTTTCACACTGAAGGGGAAGCAGTAGACTGCTTTCTTGGTGTTCTGTGTGATGTTGATGAACCCGCCGACTCCTACGATACTGTCGCCTGACCTGCTCACGTTGACGTTGCCTTCATGATCGACCTCGAGAGCTCCGAGGAAGGTCACATCAAGACCTCCACCGTCATAGAAGTCGAACTGGTAGGGCTGGTCATAGATCACATGGGGGTTTATCGCCGCACCGAAGTCTGCACCGTTGGTAGGGATCCCTCCGAGCACTCCTGATTCGACCGTCAGATGGCAGTTCTTGCTCTTCTCGATGAACCAGCCCACCATCTCAGGAAGTCCTCCCCCGAGGTTCGCGATACAGTCCTGAGGCACTTCCTGAGCAGCCCGTCGGGTGATGATGTAGTGAGAGAGCGACCGTTTCTTCCCTCCGATCGAGCTCCGATCCTGCATCTTGCGCAGGAACTCCGGTATATGCTCCTCGGGCATCCTGATATCACCGACATAGTAGGGATTGAAGACTTCGAAGTGGGTCTGTTTCTGATTCGGTTCCACCACGACCGCATCGACCAGGAGCGCCGGGATCTTGACTTCACTGGGTTTTGCCGGCATCGAGGAACAGCGTTCGACCTGTACGATGACCTTTCCGCCGTTGGCCTTCACCGCCTGTGCCATCGACAGGGCATCGAGGAAGACCGCCTCCTTCTCCATCGTGATGTTCCCGCGCGGGTCTACGGTAGTACCTCTGATCAGCGCATAGTCGAGCGGGAAGGCCTTGTAGAACAGGTACTCCTCTCCGTCGATCTCATAGAGGCTCACCATCTCATCTTTGGAGATGCTGTTGAGCTTCCCCCCCTCTCTGCGGGGATCACAGAAGGTCTTCAGTCCCACTTTTGTCAGCAGACCGGGTTTTCTCCCTGCCATGGCACGGAACATCTGTGATATGACTCCCATGGGGATGTTGTAGGCTTCGATCTTCTCAGCCGCTCCCATGTCAGCAAGGGTCAGCATCGATCGATAGTGTCCTGCGATCACTTTGGTGAACAGTCCATCGAGGCTGATCTGATCGATGAAACTGACTCTGTCGTAGATCCCCTGTCCTGCAGCCACCACGAGGGTCAGATCCCTTGGTTCCTGTTCTGCTTCGAATCGTTCCCTGATGGCGACTTCCAGCGTCTCCGGTTGTGCAAGCGGGCCGAAGCCGTTGATCGCTATGACCTTGCCGTTCTCTATCATCTGTGCAGCTGCTTCTTTCGTTACTATCTTCATCATCTGTCATGCTTCCTTACGTTGTGCAAGTCGATCGATCAGCAGAGGCAGGATCGTGTCCCACTCCTCTGCAACACCTATGTCAGCTGTGGCGAAGATCGCCGCATGCGGGTCTCTGTTTATGGCGATGTGGAGCTTCGGGTCCTTGATCCCGCAGGTATGATGTGCGGCTCCCGATATACCGATACTCATGTACAGTGCAGGGTGGATCACCGCCCCGCTGGTCCCGATCATGGAATCCTCACGTTCTGTCCATCCCTGGTCCAGCGCGGGCCGGTACAGCCGACAGCACCGTGGAAGAGCGAAGCGAGCTGTTCGAGCTGTTCCCAGTGCTCTTTACTCCCTATCCCCAGACCTCCTCCGATGACCACTTCCGCACTGCCGATGTCCACAGCCGCTGTCTTCTGATCTCTCACTGAGGAGATCAGCCTGATAGGATCGAAAGCTCTGCTGTTCACGACCTCCAGCATGCGTACCCGGCAGGTGCGCCTGCTATCGACTTCAGCCCGCTCGAACATGCCTTTCTTGATCGTAGCCATCTGAGGCCGGGTATCAGGGCAGTAGATGTCTCCGAGGATCTTCCCTGCGAACGCCGGTACGACCTGTACATACGCATCCTGATCGAATCTCAGTTCGACACAGTGAGCTGCGAGCCCGGTGCGCAGGCGCACGGCGGCAGAAGAGGCCATCTCCGAGCCCTGCACCGTGGCAAGGATCAGGGCGATCTCCGGCTTCACCTGCTCGATAGCCGCTTCCAGGGCATCGATGTAGAGATCGGGACGATAGTCCCGGTATGCTTCTCCTTCGATGCAGATCACTTCATCGGCACCGTTCCATCCGAGTTCCGGTGCGAATCGCTGCACATCATCCCCGATGAGCAGCGCATGGACCCGGCAGGGACGATCCATCTGTCGCTGCAGTCTGCCGGCTTCTCCGAGCAGTTCCAGCATCCCCTCCGATGGTCCTTCATCATTGTGCGAGCCATATACGAGAATCCCAGAATACTTCTGTGTTTCCTGTTGCTGCATAAGTCTCTCTCCTAGTGTTCCTGAAGCACGCCGGCTTTCCGTATCTCGAGAAGCAGCTGTTCGACGATCTCATCAGCTGTACCGGTGAGCATCCTCACCTCCTTCTGCTGCGGCGGCTCATAGATAGCTCCTGCCTTCGTCGGAGATCCTGCATCCCCGATACGATCCTCATCTGCTCCGAGATCAGCAGCTCTGAGGATCTCATAGGGGATCCGGGTCGAGTACTTGATCCCTCTCAGGGTCTGATACTGCTTCTGAGCAACCTGACGGGTCACCCCGCACAGCATCGGCGGTGTGACTTCATAGGTGTTCACCCCGTGGTCGGAGGCTGCTGATACCACAAAGCGGTCCTGATGGTAGTCGATCGATCGTACGTGGAGGATATGCGGGATCTGCAGCCACTCTCCGAGCTGGGCGGAGACCTGGTTCGTCCCTCCATCGGAACTCTCGTTGCCGGTCAGGATCAGATCGTACGGGCCCCGGGCAGCTATAGCCTCTGAGAGGGTATAGGCGGTAGCCAGAGTGTCGGCTCCTGCGAATTTCCGGTCACTGAGCAGTACGATCGCATCAGCTCCGTAGGCCGCTGCTTCCAGCAGGGTCTCACGACTGTCATCAGGGGCCATAGAGAAGAGGGTGATGCTCCCGCCGTGCTGCTGTTTCAGTTCAGCTGCCCGGATCACGGCGTATCGGTCGAGCTCATTGAGCATCGCAGGAGCTCCTGCCCTCTGCAGTCTCTTGGTCTTCGGATCGACGCTGATCTTATCGTAGTATGCCGGATCAGGTACCGGTTTGATGCATACAGCTATGTTCAGTCCTTTCATGTACGCTCCTTCTCCTCCCTAGCTCAACGCATCACGCGCTGCGACGATAGACATGATATGAGAGGTACCTCCCGAAGGGATGACCGCAAGGGCATCTCTGAGATACCTGCCGATGGGATACTCATCAAGCAGCCCGTAGCTGCCCATCATATCCATACTGCGTTTGGCGGCTCGTACGGCCGCTTCTGCACAGAAGAGTTTTGCTGAGGAGATCCTCGGCAGATACTTCCTGTCATGTCCCTGCAGGGAGACGGCATTATAGAGCATAGCATGAGAAGCCTCATACTCTGCACGATTCTGTGCGATGATCGACTGCGCGGTATAGAGTCGTGAGAGGGGTTTCCCGTAGATGATCCGCTGCTTGGCGAACGAGATGCTCTCTTCGTAGCAGCCCCGCAGGATCCCGACGGCGATCGCGGTCATGGCAGATCGTCCGTATCGTCCGATGGTCTGCAGTGCCACACGAGCTCCGCTTCCTGCAGGTCCCATGGCATACCAGGAGGGTATACGGATCTCTTTCATGATCAGGTCCCTGTGGTCGAGGACTTCATGCCGATCTTGTGTTCGACCCTGCCCCAGGTGAAGCCTTCATCTTCTGCAGGCACCAGCACGGCACTGATGATGTTGCGCCCGTTGGCTTCAGTACCCTCGACACCGGTGATGATCGCAAAATCAGCGAACCGGGCATTGGTGACAAAGCACTTCTGTCCACTCACGAGGTAGTGATCATCCCGGGCAGTGATGGTACTCGACTGATTGGAGAAGTCAGACCCGCCGGTCCATTCGGTTACGGCGAAACTCCCGATCTTCTCTCCCTTCAGCAGAGCCGGCAGATAGAGGTCCTTGAGCTCCTGTGAGGCAAAATCCTGGATGATCGCGATGGTGATATCGTTGGTCATGAACGCGATGGCAAGACCGGCAGAGTGCCTGGCGATCTCTTCGATCATGATCGTCCGTTCGGTAAGCCCGAACCCGACTCCCCCTTCTGATTCAGGGATGAAGCTGCCTATCATGCCGAGGGCTGCCATCTTCGGCCACAATTCCTGAGGACAGGTGTCCTGCTCATCCCATTGCTTCGCAAACGGCGCTATGGTATCTTCCACAAAAGCATGTATGGTCTTTCGTACGAGCTTCTGCTCCTCAGAGAAGAATTCAAACACATCAGCCTCCTGAAATTAGTACTTATCCGTGTATTCGGTATGCAGTATATCACTGCAATTACTATTTGGCAACAAATATTTCGTATGCGTACAATATAGTGAAAGACCCCTATGACGGCCCTCACAGGCTCGATACCAAAGGGATCCTTGCTCGAACGGGACGCATCTTCTGCCTGACCTTTTCCTTCTGAGTCCATTCATCGCTTGCCCGATACGGCAGATGTACAGTACAATGATCCATCATGTGGATCACAGATGGACCGGTAGGTCTCCTCATCAGCCTGGTAAGCCAGGGCGGACTCATCGTCTTCTTCGCCGTAGTGCTCTTCAGGGTCGGTCTGTTCAGATCCATCCTGTTTCGATCAGGCAGGTCTCTGGGTGGTACCATCGTTCTGGTACTGTACTTCGGCGGGATGGGCATCATCGGGACCTATACCGGCATACCCATCCAGGGAGCTCTGGCGAACTCACGGATCGTGGGTGTCTTCGCAGGAGGCCTCATCGGAGGACCTGCGGTCGGTATCATCGCAGGGATCCTGGCAGGGATGCACCGCTGGGTCATAGATATCGGGGGTTCACCTCCGTAGCCTGTATGATCTCAACCATCACCGAGGGCATGCTCGCAGCACTGCTGTACCGTCGCTTCCAGCTCAGTTCGAGGAAGTGGCTCATCGGTATCATCGGCGGGGCTGCTGCCGAGACCCTGCAGATGATCATCATCCTCCTGGTAGCCCGACCCTTCATCGCCGCTGTGGAGCTGGTCTCCACTATCGGCATCCCCATGATCATCGGTAATGCCATCGGGATCGGGATGTTCGTGGCCATCAGCGAGTTCCTCTACCGTGATGAAGAGCGTATCGCAGCCCGCCAGTCCCAGAAGGTGCTGGAGATCGTCGAGACGACCCTCCCGTTCTTCAAGAAGGGCTATACCGAAGAACAGGCACAGCGTACCGCCGAGGTCATTCTCGACAAACTCGATATCGCGGCAGTGGCCTTCACCGATACCGAACAGATCCTTGCCCATGCGGGTATCGGTGATGATCATCATCATGCGGGAGTCCCCATCCTCACGAGTTCCACGAAACAGGCGATCAGTACCGGCACACTGCAGATCACCCTGCAGCAGAAGGATATCGCATGTCCGAACCCGGACTGTCCGCTCAGATCGGCAGTGATCGTCCCGCTGATGAGAGCCGATCATCCGATCGGTGCATTGAAGCTCTACCGTGATAAGGAGTTCGCCATCAGTCAGGTGGACCTGGAGGTAGCCAAGGGTCTTGCGAACCTGCTCTCTCTGCAGATCGAACTCAGTGAGATCGAGAAGGGGAACAGCTTCTGGCAAAGGCCCGCCTGAGAGCCCTGCAGAGTCAGATCAACCCCCATTTTCTCTTCAATACCATGAACACGATCTCTTCGTTCATCAGCGATGACCCGGAGAAGGCCAGGAACCTGCTGCTGAATCTGAGTGACTACTACCGGAGCAGGATGCATCTGGCTCGTGACTTCATCTCCCTTGCTGCAGAGATCGAGAACATTCATACCTATATCGAGATCGAGAAGGCCCGTTTCGGTGACAAGCTGACGGTCTCCTATGACATCAGCTGTGACCATAGTGTCCTGCTGCCCCCGCTCATCCTCCAGCCGATCGTGGAGAACGCGGTCAAGCACGGGATCCAGAAGAGTATCCGCAGCGGCACGATCACCATCTCAGCTCACGATGCGGCTTCAGGGATCAGGATAGGGGTGAGTGATGACGGGATCGGTATGGATGAGCAGAGGCTTACGGAGGTACAGCGGCTGGAAGACCACGCACATGGACTGGGTAATGTCAATCAGCGGCTGATCAATCTCTATGGGGCTGATCACTGCCTGAACATAGTATCTATCCTTGATAAGGGGACCACCATATGGATGACCATACCCGGCGGGGAACAGACCTCAGGATCCTGATCGCCGATGATGAGGCTCCTGCACGAAGAGAGATCAGAAGGCTCCTGCAGAACGAGCAGGACATGCTCATCATACATGAGTCTGATAACGGGATCGATGCCTATGAGCAGGCTCTCATGCAGCGCCCCGATATCGTCTTCCTCGACATGCAGATGCCTGGGATGACCGGTATCGAAGTCGCTCAGGGGTTTCTCACCCATGAGTACGTTCCGCTGATCGTCTTCATCACCGCTTATGACAGCTATGCGGTAGAGGCGTTTGACCTGCACGCGGTGGACTATCTGCTCAAGCCCATGCATGAGCAGCGGTTCCACCGGATGCTCACCCGCATACGGGAGCGGCTCGCAGCACAGGCCGGGCAGCAGCTCGATACATCCAGACTGCAGGAACTGCTGCAGCAGCTGCATACCGACAGCGGCAGTCCTTCTGCAAAGAGGATCTCGGTCTTCAAGGGAGAGAAGATCATCCCGCTGAAGATACAGGACATCCTCTTCGCCGAGGCAAAGGGGCGTTCCTGCATGATCTATACCGCTGATGCGGAGTACCGCAGTTCCTACCTGATGTATGAACTGCAGCAGATCCTCACCATGCCGATGTTCTATCACTCTCACCGCTCATACCTGATCAATCTTGACCGGATCGCTTCGATCGAGATCTGGTTCAACAACACCTATCGGGTCATGATGGAGGGCCGGGATGAGCACATACCGGTGAGCAGAGGGAACACGGCAGAATTCAGGGAACTGATGAATCTGGTCTGATTCACAGCTGTCTACCATTCATGCAGCAGATTTGACATCTCATGCAGCACCAAGCCCTTCTGAGAATCCACTCATGCTATATTCCCTCCCATAGTTCATAGACAGATGCACCGGAAGATGGGGAACAGGCTGTACGATCCGCAGATCCTTCGATCTCCAACCGTCTTGACACGGGGTCGTTCCCCACCTTCAGGGCATCTGAACAAGAGGAGGAATCATGGTAAGTTTCATCGCATCACTGGCAATCCTGATCATCGGCTATTTCACCTACGGCGTGGTAGTAGAGAGGATCTTCGGCATCGATACCAAGCGGACGACGCCGGCTGTCGCTCTGGAAGACGGGGTAGATTATGTACCCATGAAATGGAACAAGATCTTTCTGATCCAGTTCCTGAACATCGCCGGTCTCGGACCGATCTTCGGCGCAGTCATGGGAGCGCTCTTCGGTCCTGCAGCGTTTCTGTGGATCGTGTTCGGCACGCTGTTCGCAGGAGGGGTCCATGACTTCCTCTCAGGCATGATGAGCATGCGTCATGACGGCAAGAGTATCCCCGAGATCGTGGGGATCTACCTCGGGGACAAGATGCGCATGGTCATGCGGGGCTTCTCGATCATCCTGCTGATCCTTGTCGGTACGGTCTTCATGGCCGGTCCTGCAGGCCTTCTGGCGAACCTCGGGTTCAGCGGTATCTTCGCGAACAAGTTCTTCTGGGTCGTCCTCATCCTGATCTACTACTTCATCGCCACGATCCTGCCGGTCGATAAGGTGATCGCACGGATCTATCCGCTCTTCGGGGCAGCTCTGCTGATCATGGCAGTGGGAGTCGGCGGTATGCTGATCATCACAGGAGCTCCGATCCCGGAGATCTCCCTGACCAACATGCATCCTGCAAGCCTCTCGATGTGGCCGATGCTCTTCATCACGATCGCCTGTGGAGCTATCAGCGGATTCCATGCTACTCAGTCCCCGCTCATGGCTCGATGTCTGGAGAACGAATCCTATGGAAGGAAGATCTTCTACGGGGCTATGGTCAGTGAAGGAGCGGTCGCTCTCGTCTGGGCTGCAGCTGCCATGGCATTCTTCCCCAATGGGATCCTTGGCTTGAGCGAGGTCGTAAACCAGGGTGGTGCAGGTCTTGTAGTGAACCAGATCTCTCTCGGGCTCCTCGGTCCTGTCGGTGGCGTACTGGCCATGCTGGGCGTCATCGCCTGCCCGATCACCTCCGGTGATACGGCCTTCAGAAGCACCCGTCTGATCCTCGGTGATATCTTCAACATGAGTCAGGACAGCATCAAGAACCGCCTGTTCCTTGCGATCCCCATCCTGGGTATCGGATTCGGTCTGAACTACATCGACTTCTCCATCATCTGGAGATACTTCGCCTGGTCCAACCAGACCCTTGCTACCATCGTCCTCTGGACCGGTGCGGTCTACCTCTACCGGAACGGACGCATCCACTGGATGGCTACGATCCCCGCCACCTTCATGACCGCAGTGGTCACCACCTATATCTTCCAGGCTCCTGAAGGTCTGAGACTCTCGACCTCCATCAGCTACCCTGTCGGTATCGCTGCAGCAGCAGCAGCGTTCATAGCCTTCATGCTCTTCGTCAGAAAGCAGGAGACTCCCGCCCTGAGCAGAAGCTGAAGATAGGGGAACTTACGTTCCCGCCGATGACCGAAAGAGGCCCAGCGTACGGGGATCCCCCCCGTACGCTGGGCCTCTTCTCGCTTCATGCATCCACGTTCGTCCCTCTTCATGCATGTCCGTTCGTATGCTTCTGCATCTCCTGCTGCCTGGTCCATACCCCACTCTGTTTCCCTGCGCTCCCCTCTGTACCCTATGCAGCCCGCTCTCAGCCGCTCTGCACGCAGAAGTCAGAACGGTCCCGCCCTGCTCCAGATCTGGTTGCATCATAGACTGATGCAGGGTTTGCAACAGGCTTTGCCTCGTTTCCTGTGATCCTGTTGTTGCATGCAGGGCAAAGAGCAGGTATAGTAATAAGAACAGACCCGGTTCAGGGAGGACAGATGACTGATTCAGACAGAGAAGTACCTGAGGCCTCCTGGCTCAGTGAAGAACAGAGCAGTCCCTTTCTCATATTCGAGCTTGACTCCTCGCTGTTCGCCATCTCCTCTCAGACGGCAGTGAAGGTACGCCCCTATATTCACATCACCTATGTACCGGGCACTCCAGATCATATCCTCGGCATCATCCACATCCGCGGGGAGATCGAGTCCATCGTCGATCTGCGAAGGCTCTTCGGTATGCCGGTGAAGGAACCGGGGAACGATTCCAGGATCATCATCCTGCGCACCGATTCCCTTCAGACGGGGATCCTTGTAGACCATCTGGAAGATATCATCTCCATCCCGGTCTCTGAGATCTCATCGGTCCTCCCCTCTCTGCCTGAAGCGATCACCCATCTGGTACAGGGAGAGTTCCTGTATGCCGGCCGTCATGTCATGATCATCGATCCTGATCGTCTTGCAGGACAGGTGCTCGGAGATCAGTATGATCAGAGATGATCTGCCTGCGAGCTATCTGCTGTGCAGTATCCTCACGGTCCCCATGGCCATCGATATCGCACAGGTCCGTGAGATGCTCTCTGTCAGAGCTGCTGACGACACACAGCTGCAGGTGATGCGTCTTGAACAGCTTGCTGCGTTCAGCGGACACGCCGCATCAGTCATAGATGAGAAACTGCTCAGACTGGCAGCCTTTCCCGACAGCGCTTCTGATCAACTCACCTGGAGCGATCATCGAAAGCAGCAGCACTCAACGGTACAGCCTGCCGCCGCTGATCCGTTCAGTCATTCGCACCCGTTCGATCGGATCGATCCTGATCTATCAGGACCGGTCCTACTGCACCCTTGACCTTGAATCACTTGCCCGAGAATATCCGAAACCGGAGGAGTCCCTATGAAATCATTGCTTAAGAACAGCCTGAGGAACAAGCTGCTGTTCAGCCTATTCCTGATCTGTTTCGTTCCCACCGCACTGGTCGGTCTGCTGAACTTTGAGTACAGCCGAATGGAGGAGCGAACCAATGTCTTCTCCGAACTCAATGAGATCAACCGATCCAAGGGTCTGCAGATCACCGAACACCTTACCGATCAGATCTACCGGGCTCAGGCCCTGTCAGAGTTCAGTGAGGTCGAATCGTTCATCACGCAGTCTCAGAGCTCCCGCAGGAACTCTCTGCAGAAGACACGATCGCACAGACCCGGCAGATCGCAGAACGATCCCGCAGGGATCTCGAACGCATCCTCGGATCCTCCGGGTTCGATGCCATGGTCCTTCTCTCAGCAACGAATGGGACCGTGCTCTTCGGCAGTGAAGATGCACCGATCAAAACCGCAGAGCGCATCTCGTCTCTGGGTACCGATCATCTGCTCTATGAGACCTGGAGTTCAGTCAAGGGCAGAGAACAGACGATCCTGCACGATGCAGTGCTCTCTGAGACCTCTGGTCTTCAGATGGCTGTCGGGGTCCCGATGTATGACCGGATGGGACTCTTCTCACAGATACTGGTCCTCTCCCTGCCGATGGAGCAGATCGAGCTGATCACTGCCATCGAGTTCGGCAGATACGCTTCCAGAGAATCCTACCTCATCGATAGCGACAGCAGGGTTCTCACCTCCCCCCGATTCCCGGCCGGTTCGAAGCGCATCGGGAGTATCTATGATGCCGGTTACATGAGTGGAGCTCTTGCAGAAGAGAACTCCATCGACGTGATCGACAGCACAGAAGAAGGGAAGCCAGTCATCCTCGCAGCACGGGAGATCGATCTGAGCGTGATCAAGGGGGCAGAGGCTGTATTCACCTGGCATATCATCACGCAGATGGACAAGGCCGAGATGTCCGCACCTGCTGTAGCCCGTGCAGGATTCACGATCCTCTTTCTCATCACGGTGGTACTGATCGTGCTGGTGATCGGATTCTTCCTCATCAAGCGGGCAATAGAACCGCTGATGCATCTCACAGGAGAGGTCAACAGACTCTCAGAGGGTATCTCGACATCCATCTTCCCACCGATCGCACCGATGAGATCGGTAAGCTGCTCAAACACACCGACTTCATGGTGAAGAAGATCACCGAGGTGGTCAAAGCGATCGAGGAGACGATCGCACAGACGAACTCCATCGGCTCTACGATCGCCGCCAGTGTCCAGCAGCAGTCATCCATCGCAGTCGAGCAGGCCGGTTCGATCACTGAGATCTCTTCGACCATGGATGAGTTCACCTCCTCCTTCGCTCAGGTCTCAGAGAATGTGAAGTCAGTCTCACAGATGTCTGAGAACATCTACACCTATATCACCGAGAGCTCTCAGCTCATCGAATCCATGGCTGATAAGATCCGTGATATCAACGTCGACAACGACCGTGACATCGCGAACATCATGGAACTCAAACAGCGTTCCAAGGATGTGGCGAAGGTCATGGAGATCATCAATGGCATATCGGATCAGACGAAGATCATCGCCTTCAATGCAGCCCTCGAGGCATCGAGTGCAGGAGAGGCCGGCAAGCGCTTCGGGGTGGTAGCTGCCGAGATCAGGAAACTGACCGAGAGTGTCATCGATTCCACTTCGCAGATCGACAAGATCATCTCAGAGATCCAGAATCTTGCTGATCAGATGGTCCTCGCATCAGAGAAGACCACGAAGAACATACAGAAGGGGCTGGAGTACTCATCAAGTTCTGTCGAGAACATCGAATTCATGGTGGAGAGCATCAGGACCACCAAAGAGGCTTCCCAGCAGATCACACTTTCTGTGCAGCAGCAGCAGACCGCTGCCGGTCAGATCCAGACCGGACTGCAGGAACTCTCGACCGGGGCTCAGCAGAACAGTGAGGCTATCGGAGCACTCAATGAGACAGGGAATGAGTTCAAGAGGATCGGCAGACAGCTGACCCTGCTGATCAAGCGTTTCAAATTCACCAGCACTGATAAGAAATAGATCGTGGGAGGATGACTGCATGAAGAGAACCGGTATCCTGATCGTTGATGACAGCGCTTTTGCCAGATCCCTGATCAGAGAGATCCTCGACAGTGCCCCGAACCTCCAGGTACTCGGAGAGGCTGTCAATGGTGCAGAAGCGGTTCAGATGAACAGCGAACTGCACCCGGACCTGATCACCCTCGATATCACCATGCCGGTGATGGGAGGGCTTGAGGCCATCGAGCAGATCATGGCCACGGCTCCGGTTCCCATCCTGGTGCTGACCTCGTTGACCGATGCCGATACGGCTTTCCAGGCTATCTCACGGGGAGCTCTGGAAGTAGCGAAGAAACCACAGGCTGCAGAGGCAGACCGGGTATCCCTGATCGCCAAGATCTCGCTGCTTGCCAAGGTGCCGGTCATCAGGCATATGAGAAGATCCTCCCAGAGAAGTCCGATCGCGCCTCCTGTACTGCCGAGACCACTGCAGGGCAGCGGAGGCAGGTCCATCATCGCTATCGCCGCATCGACCGGCGGGCCGAAGGCTCTGGCCGGACTGTTCGGCCGACTGCCTGCAGACATCCCTGCCCCCATTCTCATCGCACAGCACATCGGTGGTGGATTCTCTGCCGGCCTCGTCTCCTGGCTCAATCAGGTCTCGCCTCTGCAGGTGACCACCGCACACCATCATGAGCAGGTCCTTGACGGCCATGCCTATATCGCCCCTGATGGATACCATATCGAGATCGACCCCTTCTCCTGTATCCGGCTCACCCGATCAGAGCCGTCCGATCCCTACACCCCTTCCTGCGACCGGCTCTTCACCTCCCTCGCCTCTTATATCAGGACCCATGCCGTCGGCATCATCCTCTCAGGGATGGGAGCTGATGGTACGAAGGGGCTCACAGCGCTTCATGAAGCAGGAGGACGTACCATCGCCCAGGATGAGGAGAGTTCAGTGATCTTCGGTATGCCCAAAGCAGCCATCGAAGCCCACTGCGTCGATTCCATCCTTCCCCTGGATGCCATCGCGGCACAGATCCTCGCTATCATCCGCTACCGGGGCTCACTCTCATGACCGGGTCTGTCGAATACCCGCTGATCACCGCCCGGATCAAAGCCCTCACCGGGACTTCCCTGCGTCATGTCTCCGTCTCAGCCCTTGATCGGCTGATCGGTTCGATGATGGACAGCTGCAGCTGTACCAGTGAGGCAGAGTTCCTCAGCAAGCTGCAGCACACCCCCTCGCTGCAGGAACAGCTCATCCACGCATCGACGGTCAAGGAGACCTACTTCTTCAGAGAACCGGCGACCATCGAGATGGTGATGAGATCGGTCATGCCGAGGCTGCTGGCAGCAGGGGATCCTGTCAGGATCCTCAGTGCCGGCTGCTCTTCAGGGGCAGAGGCCTACTCACTGGCTATGGCCATCGATCAGACCTTCGGATCTGCCGTCCTGAGGCAGTGCACCATCGAAGGGATCGATGTAGACCCCTTATCGGTACGTGCTGCAGAGGCAGCCCACTACTCGGATCATACGCTTCGGGGACTCTCGAAGCAGGTCTACCGCACCTACTTCACTGCAGCAGGAGTCCACGAACACCAGGTCCGAGATCATATACGAAAGCAAGTCAGTTTTCAGACAGCGAACCTTGCTGATGCTCAGCAGCTCTCGAAGCTCGGATCCTATGATATCATCTTCTACCGTAACGTATCGATCTACTTCGATCAGCAGACCCGCACGACGGTATTCACCAACCTGGCAGAGCTGCTGAAGCCTCAGGGAGTCCTGTGTACCAGTCCCTCTGAGACCTTCTCCCATACCATCGGGGTCCTGAACCTGGTACATGAACAGGCTGTCTTCTATTTCAGCAAAGCCCCGTCAGAGCCGGCACCGCAGACGGTCGCTCCTTCTGCAGGTCGACCACAGAGGGTCCGCAGAACGAGAGAGACGCAGGTAAACAGGGAACTGAATACTCGTCGGACACCGAAGAGAACGAACACCACCACATCACCCACTCTCGAGCAGGTGATCGGGCTCTCACGTGCAGGAGATCATGCACGGGCACTCGGACTCATCGAACAGCTGGATGCAGAGGATCACCGGGTACAGATCGTGCATGCCGGCATCCTCCTGGAGATCAATCGATCCACAGAGGCTCTGCAGATCTGCCGGGACCTTATCGAAGCCGACCCGATGCTTCTCGAGCCCCATATCCATCTTGCGCTGATCCACCGATCTCAGAATGATCGTGAACAGGCTCTGCAGGAACTGAAGATCGCCCTCTACATCGAACCATCATGCTGGGTCGCCCTGTTCCATGCTGCTGAGATCTATCGAAAGCAGGGGCAGGATGCCCTTGCCCTGCGGGACTACCGCAGGACGCTCGCTGCCGTCGCATCAGGGGTCTACCATCAGGAGCTGATGATCAGTACGATCGATGACCATTCAAAACAGCAGATCATACGATTATGCACGCACCATATCGAACAGATGACGCTCAGATCGTGAGAGTCAATCGAACCCGAAGAGACTGCAGAGCGGTAAGGAGAGTTTGTGGCATTTGATACAAAGAGATTTCTGGTCCGTTTCGTCGAAGAAGCACGAAAACACATCAAAGAGTTATCATCCGGACTCATCGAACTGGAACATCGTCAGGATGATGAACTGCTCAACACCATCTTTCGGTGTGCCCACACGATAAAAGGTTCTTCCACGATGATGGATCTCCCGGAGATCGCCGAATTCGCCCATACCATCGAGAACAGTCTGATGTCGATCCGCGACAAGAAGAGCCAGGTCACCAGAGAGCTCATCGATACCCTGCTCGAGGCAATCGATCGCTTATCGGTCATGATCGATGAGACTGAAGCCGGGAAGGAGATCAGGAAGCCCGAAGCTGCCCTGCTCGAGCGGATCATGCAGACCCCTGAGCAGGCCGTGCAGCTGCCGACCACCGAAGCTGCAGAGCAGGACCTGCCGGCTGTACAGCCCGAACGCAGGAAGAGGCAGCGGACAGCAGCAGGGACTTCTCCATCCGAACCGAAAAACTCGACGATCTGATCCGTCTGGTCTCCGAGCTCTCCATCTGGAACAGGAGTCTGGAAGAACACCTGCAGGGGATCCATGCTGCTGCACAGCTCTCCCGATCGTACGAGAGTCCTTTGACCGGAATGATATGCAGAGACTCAAAGGCTTGATCTCCTCACTCGAGGAACATACCGGGGATCTCTCCTCAAGCCTCATGCAGGACATGAGCACCCTCGATCAGCTCAATACCGAGCTCAGAGATACCCTGTTCGATCTCAGGATGGTTCCCATCGGGATTATCCTGGAGAAGTTCCCCCGGGTCGTCCGCTCCATCGCCGAAGCCTACCACAAGCAGATCATCCTGAGCATCACCGGAGAAGAGACGGAACTGGACAAGAAGATCATCGAGATGATCGATGAATCACTCATCCAGATCATCAGGAATGCCATCGATCATGGTATCGAGTCACCGGAGGAGCGAATCGGCGCAGGGAAGCCTGCTGAAGGGACCATCCGGGTCCATGCCGGGTATGAACAGGGCATGTGCAGGATCACGATCTCTGACGATGGAAGGGGGATCGATACCGCCCGACTTACGCAGAAGGCGGTGGAAAAGGGTATGCTCACGACCAGTGAAGCTGAGAAGATCATCAGACGGCCCACCTCAGAGGCACTGATCGATCTTATCTTCACAGCCGGTCTCTCTTCGAGCAGCATCATCACCGATCTCTCAGGGAGGGGTGTCGGGATGGACATCGTCCATGAGAACATCATCCGCAAGCTGAACGGGCAGATAACAGTAGAGAGCATCCCCAACGAAGGGACCTCCTTTTCGATCATGCTGCCGCTCAACACTGCGATCATGCAGGCAACAGTCTTCAGGATCGGCACGCAGGAACTTGCCGTACCCTCCCATGCCCTGCATGAGGTCCTGCGGGTTGAGAACGAACAGTTCATCGACGTGGTCAACGGGAGGGCTGTCAGGCTGCGGGAGCAGATCATACCGCTGGTACAGCTGGAGCGACTCCTGAAGATCACCGGGGAAGCTGCACAGAAGCCGAGCCAGCTGGTGCTGATCATCAAGACTGCGAACGGGTTCGCAGCGGTGGCTGTCGATGACATCATCACACAGAGCAGTTTTGTGATCCATTCGCTGCCGAAGCACCTCCAGCATACCAGGTGGGTCTCCGGCTGCATCATCACTGGAGCCTACAGTATCGTCAACCTGCTCAATACCCGACACCTCGTCGAGTACGCACAGCAGGCGGATCTGACAGGGACTGCAGCTGCCGGGAATGCTGGAGAGCAGAATATCATCAGTATCCTGGTCGCGGATGACTCGATCAGCACCGCGATATAGAGAAGAGCATCCTCGAATCCTACGGCTACCGGGTCGAGACGGCTTCAGACGGACAGGAGGCGCTGGAAATGGCACGTGAGAAGCAGTATGACCTGATCATCACAGATATCGAGATGCCCCGTATGGACGGGATCAGCCTGACCATCCAGCTTCGCAAAGAGCGCAGCTACGCACACATCCCCATCATCCTCGTCACCTCACGCGATCAGCAGGCCGATAAGATCAGGGGAGCACAGGCAGGAGCTGATGCCTATATCATAAAAGCGTCCTTTGACCAGGAGAATCTCATACAGACCATCAGAACGCTGGTCTGATCAGTACAGAAGATAAAAAAGAGATGAGTAAAAAAACATGAATGACAACACAACAGAATCAGTAGAAGTCCTTGTAGTCGATGATGACCCGTTCGTCCGTGAGATGATCTGCGATATCCTTGATGAGAACAGCTATCGGACACGGCAGGCAGAACACGGCAGGCAGGCACTTGACATCCTGCAGGAGACCGGCAGCATCGGACTGATCATCACAGATGTCCATATGCCGGTCATGAGCGGGATAGAGCTCGTAGAACAGGTCAGACGCTCAGATACGGGGATCCCGATCATCATCCTGACGGTGAACAGTGAACTCAGCACGGCCATCGATGCGATCCGAAAAGGGGCGGATGACTACATCCTCAAGGGCAGCACCATTGGTGATACCCTCCCCTGTCAGTGGTGAAGGTCCTTGAGCTCTATGACCTGAAGGCAGAGAACAGGAGACTGTTCGAAGACCTCTCCCGAAAGAACGCCGAACTCGAGCGACTGGCGTTCATTGACGGGCTCACCGGGGTAGCGAACCGGAGGTACTATGATCTTACCCTGAACTCCCTGTGGCATACTGCCAGGCGGAACCACCAGCCCATATCGATGATCATGACCGACATAGACCGGTTCAAAGAACTCAATGACACCCTCGGCCATCAATATGGTGATCTGTGCATCAGATCAGCAGCCAGGACCCTGGATTCACTGCTGAAGAAGACTGATACCATCTTCGCCCGCTTCGGAGGGGATGAGTTCGCAGCCATCCTGCCGCAGACCGCCTCTGATGAGGCAGCTGCCATCGCAGAACAGATGAGAGTCCGTATCGAAGAGCTTCGGGTCACTGACCCCGAGACCGGCAGATCGATGGACTTCACCATGAGTTTCGGCATCTTCGGTCTCACCCCCGAGTTCGGCTCTCAACCGGAGATGCTCCTTGAGGGGGCAGATGCCGCACTCTATGATGCAAAACATTCAGGCAGGAACACGGTCATCGTACGGGATCTCTGACCAGATGCAGCACAGGCGTACCGGATCACTCCGGTACGCCTGTAAGCAGTCAGTTCATCCTGAGATGATCATCGATCAATCATACAGAAGACCCTTGATGTCAGCATCATCCATGTTGTCCTTGTTGTAGAACTTGGCACCGGTATCGACATCAGCTACGCTCTTGCCCAGGTAGGCATCATAGGCAAGTGATACAGCCTTGAACCCGATCTGGTAGGGATCCTGAGTGATGGAACCGAGGAAGTACTCTTTTCGTACGGCATTCTTCTGTCCTGCACCGGCATCATATCCGATGACTGTCAGCTCTGGGTATCGTGCAGGAAGGTCAGCACCATCATTCGTTGCTGCAAGGATACCTTTTGCGGTGTTCTCATTGGTACAGAAGACTCCCACGATATTCATGTCAGCGACTTTGTTCAGTACGGCGCTTGATGATGCGGTGACATCCGTAGCTGCAGAAGTAGCTGGTACGATCATATCGATCATGACCTTGGATCCGCTGACAGGGCTGTCATCTGCGATGAACGCGGTGTTGCCCATGACTTTGATGTCACTCTTGCTCAAGCTGGTATTCTTGTCGATCAGGTCTACCATGTAATCTCTGAAGCCCTTTCCACGGCTGAGCAGTGATTCACCGGAAGCATCCTGGTTCATGACCACGATCGTCACTGGAGCAGCGGCTGTCGCGTTCTCGATATCAGCTTTGATCACTTCGAACATCTTCTGTGCAGCAAGACCTGCAGCAGCATAGTTATCAGTGGAAGCATTCGCATAGATGGAACCAGCGGGAGCGTCGGGTACACCGGAGTCAAATCCGATCACCGGGATCTTCTGATCCAGAGCGTCCTGAAGCTGATCCATGACTGCCCCGGTATTCAGTGCTGCAAGAGCGATAGCTGCTGGCTTCTTAGCCAGTGCATTCTTGAGCATCTCTACCTGATCCTGTACATCGCTCTCTGTTGCAGGGCCTTCGAAGGTCATGTCGACACCCAGCTCAGCTGCTGCATCCTGTGCACCCAGCTTGACCTGCTGCCAGAAATCGTGCTGTTCACCTTTTGAGACGACAGCGATATAAGGGGTCTCACTCTGTGCCTGTGCAAAGGCAGCCATCGAGACTCCCAGGAATGCCAGAACCAGGAGCATGGATACGATCTTTTTCGAAACTTTCATAGAAGTTCCTCCTCTTTTTTTATCCGGTGCCTACAGCACCGGGTAGAACCTGTGTGATTGCAGGAACGACCGCCTGCTCAGGCGTTCTTCCTGAACTCTCTCTTAGCAAGCTTCTCTTCCCGTCTGATGCGGGCCTGTTCTGCCTTCTCTTCGGCCCTCATTCGAGCATAGGTATGATCACGCTCTTTTGTCAGTGCAGCGATCTCATCAGTGATGCCTCTGGCACGGTCTGCTTCCGCACTCTCCAGATTCGCCTTCAGATCATCGATCTTATCGTTCATCGAATTCCGGTAGCGTTCTGAGGCTGCCACGATCTTCTCCAGTGATGCCTTGTTCATCTTGTAGATATCAAGCAGCACGGCAAGGATGACCACGACACCGGTGAAGAAGGTCTGGTAATGCGATTGGAGGTCCATCGAGGGCAGACCTGTTCGCAGTACGCTCATGATGAACACACCGATCAGCGTCCCGGATACAGAACCGATACCACCGGATAGGGAGGTACCGCCGATGACCGCTCCGGCGATGGCATAGAGCTCGAACCCGGCACCCTGGGCAGGCATGACGGTCGTATAGACTGCTGCGAATGCGATACCGCCGATACCGGCACTGATACCGCTTACGATATAGACCGACATCTCCCATTTCTCCACATTGATCCCTGAGAGTCTTGCAGCCTCTTTGTTACTGCCGATCGCAAAGATATATCGTCCCATCTTCGTCTTGAACAGGATGACATAACTGATGAAGGCGAACCCGAAGAGGACCAGAGCACCGGTGGGTATCGAGCTGTTGTCTTCAGTGATGTACTTGAAGATCCCCTTGAACCAGCCGCTGGGTTCTGATCGGGTGGGAAAGGTCGCTGATCGAACGTTCGAGACGATGGAACCGACGCCCTTTGAGATCATCATCGTACCCATGGTGGCGATGAACGGCGGCAGTTTCAGTTTAGCTATGAGCAGACCGTTGAACAGCCCGAAGAGTGCTCCAACGACGACGATGAACAGCAGTGAGATCCACATCGGCCATCCCCAGGACTTATAGGCAGTCCCGCCTATGATCGCGGCAGCCATCATGACCGTACCACAGGAGAGGTCTATCCCGCCGGTGATGATGACGAAGGTCACACCGATCGCGATGAACCCTATGTAGTAGGAGGAGTCAAGGATATTTACCAGAGTGGTATAGGATATGAAGTTCCTGCCAAAGATCGCAAAGAACACATAGAGGATGATCAGAGCTGCAGGGGCAAGTATCTTCTGCAGCCCTTTGCTTTTCAGATCCTCGATCCGGTTTTGTTTTTTCGTCAAGGTCTTATTCATCGTTCCTTACTCCTGCTTAGTTGTTCATGGTCGCATAGTGCATGATCTGTTCCTGATCAGCGTCACAGATATCAAGTTCTCCGGTGATCCTGCCTTCACACATCACCATGATCCTGTCGCTCATACGCAGTACTTCCGGCATCTCAGAGGAGATCATGATGATCGCTTTCCCCTCTTTGGCCAGTTCGTTCATCAGATGATAGATCTCGCTCTTTGCCCCTACATCGATCCCCCGTGTCGGTTCATCGAAGAGAGGATATCGCTGTTGCGGATCAGCCATTTTGCGATGACGACTTTCTGCTGGTTCCCCCCTGAGAGGTTCACTACCAGCTGGTCGAGAGACGGGGTCTTGATCTTCAGGGTCTCTGCATACTCCTGAGCGGTCTCAGTGATCTGTGTCTTGCGCATGAACCCGTGCTTCTGGAAATCCTCATATGAGGCCATGATCGAGTTATCCTCGACGCTCAGTCCGGTTGCCAGCCCGTATCGCTTGCGGTCCTCTGAGAGATACCCGATGCCGTAGCGTACTGCAGCCATCGGGTCACTGATGAAGCTCTTCTGCCATTCACTTCGATGATCCCGCTGGTGGAGACATCAGCCCCGAAGAGGCTCTCATCGTCTCGGTCCTGCCTGCACCGATCAGGCCAGCGAACCCCAGGATCTCTCCCCTGTGGAGAGAGAAACTGACATCTTTCACCATCCTGCCTGCGTTGAGCCCAGTGACCTTCAGCACCACCTCGGCATCAGCGGGGACGTTGCTCTTCTGCTTCGGATCCTCATAGATCACTCGTCCGACCATCATCTGTATGATCTCTTCCTTGGTGACCTTGTCCGTATCTTTCGTCCCGATGTACTCCCCGTCACGCATGACCGTAACCGGTCAGTGATCCTGTGGATCTCATCCATGCGGTGCGAGATGTAGATCATCGCGACCTGATCCTGTGCAAGCTTTCTCATGATGGAGAACAGCTCATCGATCTCGGTGTTCGTGAGAGCTGCTGTCGGCTCATCAAGGATCAGGACCTTGAGGTTGTGCGATACCGCTTTGGCTATTTCGACCATCTGCTGCATCCCGACAGTGAGCTTCCCGAGCTTCTCAGCCGGGTCGATGTTCATGTTCAGCTGTTCGAAGAGCTTGCGAGCCCGTTCATTCTGAGCCTTCTCATCGAGAAAGAGTCCCTTCATCTTCATGGATTCTCTTCCTATGAAGATGTTCTGAGCGACTGTCAGATGATCCATCATATTCAGTTCCTGATGGATGATGCCGATTCCCATCTGGAGGGCTTCTTTCGGCCCCTGCGGATGGAACATCTTCCCCAGATAGTGGATCTCCCCTGAATCTTTCTCATAGATACCGGTGAGGATCTTCATGAGTGTCGATTTCCCTGCTCCATTCTCACCTACGAGGGCATGGACTTCCCCCTCACAAAGATCAAAATCCAGACCTTTGAGAGCATGGACACCTTTGAACCGTTTATCGATGTGTTTCATGGATAGAATTTGTCTGCTCAACCTGTCACTCCCGGAACCGCCTGCATCGGCAGTGTTCAATCATTAGATTGATAGTATCCACCCGTTTCTCAGATCGCGAAATAGAGGATTTTACGGTGTTTGTCTAAATTATTCCGGTTCGATGAGATATCACACTGATCTGCTGACACGTGCTGAAAAGAGGTTGCTGGTCCCTCAGGGGCTGTTCCTGAAGGGATAGAGCAGTTCCTGGTACTCCCGCTGGAACATGTTCTCCCGGGTGATCAGTACTGACCCGGTGTCATGGAACTCCGGGACCGGCTTCCCGCTGAGATAGTCGACAGCGATCTTCACAGCCATGTACCCCATATTGTACGGTCGCTGCACGACCGTCGCATCGATGACCCCCGCTTCGAGGAAGGTGAGTTCTCTCACCGCATTGTCAAAGGCCACCACTTGGATCGTATCCTGCAGCTGCCTGTCTGCCACCGCACGCGCTGCGCCCAGGGACGCGACCTCGTTGAGAGCCACGATGCCCCCGAGGGTCGGGTCATCGAGCAGTCCCAGGGTGATCTCATAGGCTTTGTCCTCTTCGACATCACAGTACCAGGTACCGATGATCTGTGTTGCATCGATGGCCTGACGGACGCCCTTCTCCCGGTCGATCGCTGTTGCCGCCTCCCGGATGTGACTCACGATCGCGATCTTCTGTCTCTCCCGTCCTTCGAGCAGCCGCAGCATCTCTCTCCCGGCTTTCTCACCTGCTGCGATGTTATCGGTGGCGATGAAGGAGACGGGGATCGATGAATCGATGCCGGAATCGAAGGTCACTACCGGGATACCGTAGGATTCTGCCTTTTTCACCGAATCGACCAGCCGCACATAATCTGCAGCTACCAGGACGATCAGCGGGGGCCGCTGCTCGATGACCTCCTCGAGGATGATGATCTGCTGGTCTATCTCCTTCTCGAACCTGGGTCCCGAGAGTTCCACAGTCACCCCGTACTCTTTTGCCGCTTCCTGAATCCCCCGTTCGGCGATACCCCAGAACTCCATCGGTACCACTTCCGATGACTTCATGACGAACTGGATCGGCTGATCGAGCTTGATATGGTTCGGCACCGTCTGCTGATAGAAGATCGTCAGGAAGAAGAAGAGCACCAGAGCAGCCATGAGACTCAGGAGCAGGACCAGCCAGTTTTTCATCGTATTGCCTCGCTTGAGGGGATCCTGACGGTGATGGTCGTCCCGACCCCTGGGGTACTCTCACAGTGCAGTCCATAGGACTCACCGAAGTAGAGTCGTATCCGTGCGTGCACATTGCGTACACCCATCCCTGTCCGCTCGCACGGTCAGCCTCATCATCCGGCTCCTCACGCAGTGTGTTGAGCTTCTCGACGGTCTCCGGTGACATGCCTCTGCCGTTATCAGAGACCGTGAAGATGAGCACCTTCGCCTCTCTCCTTCCGGTGATCTCGATGAGTCCCTTGTGATCGACCTCTTTGATCCCGTGATAGATGGCATTCTCTACAAGCGGCTGCAGGGTGATCTTCAGGATGTACTCATCACCGATCGCCGGATCGATATCGATGTGAGAGTCATACTTGTTCCTGTAGCGCATCTCCTCGATGGTCAGATAGGATCTCACATGATCGATCTCATCACGCACTGAGATCAGTTCCCGCCCTTTGCTGATGCTGATACGCATCAGCTTCGAGAGCGCCGAGGTCATCAGTACCACCTCTTTGTGCTGTCGCATCTCTCCCATCCAGATGATCGAATCAAGGGTATTGTAGAGAAAGTGGGGGTTGATCTGAGCCTGCAGGGCCTTCAGGTCACTCTTGCGCTTGAGTTCCTGTTCCTTCACGTTCTCTACCATCAGCTCCCTGATACGGGTGACCATGATGTCATAGTCATGGGCAAGTTCCCTGATCTCATCGGTAGCATCGATCTGCCCGACAAGATGGAAGTCCCCGGTATCGACACTCTTCATGATCCCCTGCAGTCTCTTCACAGCTGGTGATCCCCCGGGTGATGCGATTGGTGGCAAGCCCGACGATGAGAAAGAGGATGAGCCCGATAGCGGCATAGGTGATCTGTACATAGGTCCAGTCTGTGATCATATCGTCCCTGAAGAGGACACTGACCACATGCCATCCGGTCATCGAGGAGGTGTTCACGAAGTAGTAGTGCTGCCCGTCTGTGAACATGTTCTGCTCATCCTGCTGTGCGATCTCCAGAAGCTGCTGTACCGGTTCGTCCTTCACACCGCTGTAGACCAGCTGCTGGGTGGGATGATAGACATAGTCACCGTTCTCATCAAGGATGAAGTTATAGCCTCTGCGGCCGGTGACCATGGACTGGCAGAGCTCCTGGATACTATCGAACTTCAGATCGACCAGCAGCACGCCCAGAGGCTCTTCGGTATCAGAGGAGAGGATCCCGCGGCTGAGCGAGGTGACCCAGGAGTACTCCCTACGATGAGATTCTGCACATAGGACCCGGAGATGATCGTCCTGTCCGGGTTCTCCAGGCACTGACGAACCAGGACTCTCTGTCACATCACTCCAGGGATTGATCTGTACAGCGGCATCTGCAGAGAAGATCGTCCCGGACAGGTCGGTGAAATAGATATTGAGGATGTCATCCCGTGCCTTCAGATACCGTCCTATCTGCTCCTGGATCAGCGCACGGTGGTCGTTCAGCGATACGGCATACTCGCTGCGCAGGACGTCCTGGGAACCGCTCTCTTCGATGATCGCCAGCGAGAGGTTCTCCATATCCTCGATATAGGAATCTATCTGACGGGTGAGCTGGCTGAGCAGGGTCCTGTTCGAGGCGATCATGGAATTCCTCACCGTCGTCACGGTGAACTGGAAGGAGACGATCTGCATGATGAAGATGGTCCCGAAGATGAATACGATGAACACCGTATAGATCCTGGACCCCAGAGTCCCGATGCGAAACAGCCCCTTCATGCTCCCAGACTCCTTCTGTACTCAAGAGGGGTCCTGCCGGTCAGTCTCTTGAAGATGAGAGAGAAATACCGTGGATCACTGAAGCCGACCAGTTCTGCGATCTCATAGGCCTTGAGCGATGAGTTCTTCAGATGCACCTTCGCCTGTTCGATACGACGACCGGTCAGGTATTCTACGAAGGTACTGCCGGTAGCCTCCTTGAACAGATAGCTGAACTGGCTTGTCGAGAGGAACAGCTCATCGCAGATATCCTGCAGTGAGAAATCCTTCTCGGTGAACCGGGCATCTATGATCGTCCTGGCCTTGTCCATGCGCGAGGCAGTGTTATCGTGTCGCTTTGCCTCGATACGATCTTCGATGGTCGTGATGGTCCTGGTGAAGAACCCCTTCGCCTGATTGATCGATACGAAATAGTCAGTCTGATAGGGTATGGACTCATCTTCTTCGGTGATGAGATTCATCTCCTGGGCGAAGTCCTGCAGCCGTGCATGCATCCGTATCAGATAGAACGAAGCCTCATGCAGCGTCAGATAGTGCAGTTCGAAATAGGAGAAGATCTCCTCGAGAGCCGTGCGGGTAGCATCTCTGCTGCCGGTCTTCAGCTGATCGATCAGTCCGCACAGCAGCAGGTTGAACCGCTCAGGGGAGACCGTCTGCCTGTTGCGGATCTCTGATATATGCAGGATCCTTGAGGTACCGAGTACCTGCACATAGTCCACGGCACTCAGAGCCCCCGGTAGGAGATCACGATATGAGAGAGGTCGGTCACCACTTCCCCGCACCCTATCGATACCTGCTCCTCCCCCCGCTTGCTGATGAAGGAGAAGACGCTTCTGGCGATCTCATACCCCCGCTGCTTGACCCGTGTGCTGTAGGCCCTGCAGGTCTGAGGGTCCTCAGAGCCGCAAACAGGGTCCTGCAGGATCAGCACGATGTTCTCCTCTCTGTTCGAGAGTAGTTCATCCGCCGGGAGGAGATATCCTTTCATATGTTCTGCAAGGGAGAGCCGATCGAGCTGGTCCCAGGAGGGCGGGATCCTGATCACCGCGATCTGGTAGAGGCCGTGGAGGTCCTCCCACTGGAAGTAGCTCTTTCGCTGTGCGATATCGGAGGCTTCCAGTCTGCCGGAGATCATCCGGTAGAGAAACCGTTCCCGAAGCAGGGGGAAACTCGCTTCGAGTTTCTCCTGCAGCTCCGCCTGGAGGTCCAGGTCCTGTCTCTGGGTATCGAGCTGCCCCCGGACTCTCTTCAGTACCTCTGTCAGTTCATCTGCAGTGATGGGTTTGAGCAGGAACTCATTCACCTGGTACTTCAGGGCCTCCTGGGCATACTCGAAGTCATCATGACCGGAGAGCAGCAGTACCATGATCTGCGGGTACTGTTCATGGATGAGCCTGCTCAGTTCCAGACCGTCGATCTTCGGCATCTTGATATCGGAGATGACGATGTCCACCGGATGTGTTCTCAGGTATTCGATCGCCTGCTGGCCGTTCTCCAGCAGGGCAGCAAGAGAGAACCCCAGAGGCTCCCATGCGATACACGAAGAGATCCCTTCCCGAATGATCGACTCATCATCTACGAACACTAATCGGTACACGTGCCATACACCTCACTTGACTTCGGGCAGGTCAGCCCCTCTTACAGGTATACTACCACAGGAGCTCGGGATCACAAAGCAGTTCTGCATCTCACAGCGACCCGTACAAAGCCTGCAGGTTCATGAACACGCCGGGGTTCGCCCTCTGACTGCTATCTGAAGAACTTTCAGCCCTCTTTTTCAACAAATGAGTTTCAATCACTCCGGTTTATGTGGTATCCTTCAACTGTGACAGACCATCAGCTCACCGTGATACCGCCATACCCTCAGGTGCCCGGCAGTATCACAGGGTCATGATGAGCCTCTCACGCTGAGACCCCATACCTTCTTCAGCATGGGCATACCGGTCGATCCCGAGTACTGACGGCTTCCGGTCCGGCAGAATGATCGAGATCGACTGAAACACGACAAGGAGCAGCGATGCGGTATACCAGGGAAGAACTTGATCAGGCATTCACAGCAGTGCTCACCGCAGTGGGAGAAGCATGCAGCTCTACCGATGAGCAGCTCCTGCGGCTCAGGGCCAATGAGACGGCTCGACTCATAACGCTCATACCGTTCCTTGCAGGGTCTGACACGCCCGAACGTGATGGAGCCTCCAATCTGGCTTCCTACCTCCTGTCGACAGCCCCTGCGACCAAGTCCTATTACCTCCACACCCCATTCGATGATGATCAGGTGTCACACCGCCTGATCCGGGCGCTCACCATCTCATCAGGGGATCAGGCGGTATGCAGTGCAGGGGGAGCGCTCCTGGCGCTGAACATGCTCACAGATTACCAGCGTGACAGCACCGCCGATACCCTGGCGGGGAAATACAACCCTGTCGCCTCAGGCATATGGGACTTCGAGCTCCTGCAGGCCGCACTTCTAGCAGTATTCGAACCGTTCAGAGACCTCTACGCGGTTCTCATAGACCCTGATTCCTACATCACAACCTATTGGGAGAGTTAACACATGAACCTGAAAGCACACAAGATCATCGGGCTGCTGTTCGGCGGCGTAGGCATCCTGTCATTCATCATGAACTTCATCTCGACTTCCTTGAAAGTCGACCTTCCCCAGGAAGCGGGTTTCGACTGGTGGAACTACCCGACCCTGCTGTTCGGCTGTATGATGGTCGCCATCTCGATCATCCCGAAAGAATCGATCACCATCCATTTCCCCAGAAGGACTGCCAGGATCAGCCTGGATGTCCTCAACCAGCGATTCCAGTTCTTCATCATGGTGCTGATCACGACCTTCTCAGCACTTGAGAATCATCAGAGTCAGTATATGCTGCCGATGGTCATGATCGCAGGGCTCATGGGCATCAAGTACAGGATCTTTGCCAACAAGGGGCTGGTAGTGTTCGTCCTCTATTTCGCTGCGGTCGTCCAGTACTCTGCCTATGCAGAGAACATGATGATGAGAGGCTTGTTCGTCATCCTCTTCGCAGTCTTCTTCTTCGGGATCTCCCTGATCATGTTCTATGATGAACTGGGCCGTTACCTGGCTCTCACCAAAAATACCATACGCGACTGGTCGAGGTGGAGATGAAACTGGGAAAGATGCAGGGAGATACGCTCGATCCTGCTGAGATGAAGTTCACCCCCAGAGAGACCGAGGTCCTCAAAGCTCTGTGCGAGAGCCGAGGGAGCAATCAGGAGATCGCCGATAAGCTGGGGATCAAGGAACAGACGGTGAAATCCCATATCAAGAACCTGTTCGATAAAGCGGGCGTCGATGACCGGCACCAGCTCATAGATCTCTTCCGTCATGCGTTCGTCACCGATTGACAGTCAGACTCTCACCCCAGCACAGCCTCACTGATCCCGCAGGACTCACCTTCTGCGGGATCAGCACTTCTCTGATCATACTGAAGATACGATAAGCTCTGTCTCTTCAGACAGAGCTCAAAAAGGCGTTCACCTGCACAAGGAGAACTGAAAGCCGGTGAACGCCTGGATAGAATACGATCTGTTATCTTCTTCCGTACATCGGTCCGAGCGCTTCGCAGGCCCGGTAGTCACTTCCTTCCCTGCCCATACCGAAGGCATTCCAGTAACTCGGTCGGAAGATGTCATCAGCTGCCACGTTGTGCATGTTCACCGGGATACGGAGCATGGCGCCCAGGGTGATCAGGTCGGCACCGATATGGCCGTAGCTGACTGCACCATGATTGGCACCCCAGTTGGCCATGACCTCATAGACATCCTTGAAAGCCCCATCGCTGCCGTCTACCCGTGGAACGAACCAGGTGGTCGGCCAGGTGGGATTGGTTCTCAGATCGAGTTTGTCATGGACTTCAGCAGGGACATCGACCGTCCAGCCCTCTGCGATCTGCATGACAGGTCCCAGCCCCTTCACGATATTCAGCCGGGACATGGTCACCGGCATGCCGCCTTTTGAGAGAAAGTCCGATGAGTAACCGCCGCCTCTGAAGTACCCTGCATCTGCCGGACAGAACTCGACTGCATCGAGCGTCTTCTCCACGTCTTTAGGGGTGATCTCCCAGTAGGCTTGATCGCCGGCTTACCCGCAGCATCGGTCATCTCTCCTGCCGCATCTAAGGTGGTAGAACCTGAATTGATCAGGTGGATGAACCCATGAGCTGCAAGCCTTCGGGCTTCCAGCCGGTGACCCGGGTGATCGCCTCGGGGCTCCAGTAGGTCCTGACATCAGAGAAGATCTGGGAGGTCCCGGTCAGCAGGTGACCGAAGAGCATGGAGATACCGTTGAGCGAGTCGTTCTCTGTAGCGAAGACAAACGCCTGACGTATGCCGTTCCAGTCAAAGGAGGTATTGAGCATGGTCTCCATGAAGTCACCGTTCGGCATGAAATCGGTCCAGGACCGCTGTCCCTGAAAGCCTGCAGCGATGGCATTCCTTCCGAGCGCCTCTTCCCCCCAGCCGATCTGTGCCAGTTTCGGGTTACCGATCATCAGGTCCCTGCCGATCATGACCATCTTGATCACATAGTCCCAGTCCGCATCGAGCTGCTCTCTCGTCCGCTTCTTGTCATCCGTGTTGTACAGATCAGCCTGCTCTGTGCAGTTGTCCTTCACCCAGGCTTTGGCAAGTTCGAACTCATCCCGGTCATAGATCTCCTGCTCGACCCTTCGTGCGATCTCTGACATGTCGACCACTTCGGTCCTCATGCCCAGGTAGCTCTGCAGGACATCCTGATCGACGATCGATCCTGCGATGCCCATGGAGCAGCCTCCGATCGAGAGGTAGGATTTCCCTCTCATGTGCGCGACTGCAAGTCCTGCACGTGCGAACCGCAGGATCTTCTCCTGTACATCGGCAGTGATCTGCGTATCATCAGAGTCCTGGACGTCCCGTCCGTAGATACCGAAGGCGGGGAGTCCCTTCTGTGAATGTGCGGCAAGGACCGCAGCAAGGAACACAGCGCCCGGCCGTTCAGTCCCGTTGAACCCCCACACCGCTTTACCGTGGAGCTGTCCATATCCATGGTCTCCGATCCATAGCACCAGCAGGGTGATACGGTCAGGGTCACGGCGACCTGCTCCTTTTCGAATTTGTCCTGACACAGAGCAGCCTCTGCCACCCCGCCGATGCAGCTGTCAGCGATCACACACTCCACAGGATGCCCTGAGGGGTGTCTCAGGTGTTCACTGATGAGAGCTGCCGCCCGCTGTGCCATCTGCATGGTCTGATCTTCCAGTGATTCCCTCACTCCCATCATCCTGCCATCGATGCAGGGTCTGATCCCTATTCTCGGCAGATCCCCACGCAGTCTGTACGTCGGTCCTGCTGTCTTGATATTTTTCACATTAGCCACTAGTCGCCTCCTGTCTCGCATGGTATAATCGTGTAATCGATTACATGTAATCGATTACATTATGTCATGACTCGAGTCTGAGCGCAAGAGCTATTCGTTCATTTATTTCTGCATGCTACACGAAACGGAGGTCACCATGCTGAAGAAGATCCCTGCCATACTCTCTCCCGAACTGCTGAAGATCCTCATGGAGATGGGCCATGGTGATGAGATCGTCATCGGGGACGGGAACTTCCCGTCTGCAGCATATGCACGGCGCCTTGTCCGCCTCGATGGACACGGGGTCCCTGAGATCCTTGATGCGGTCCTTGCACTGATGCCTCTGGATACGTATAGTGACAAACAGGCATGGCTGATGGAGGTCGTCCCGGGAGACCCCTGCGGAAGACCGGAGATCTGGGATACCTACAGCAGGATCACCAGAGTCCATGAGCAGCACTTCACCGACTTCGGTTCGCTCGAGCGGTTCGCCTTCTATGAACGGGCGAAGCAGGCTTATGCGATCATCGCAAGCGGAGAGAAGGCCATCTATGCCAATATCATACTGCGAAAGGGTGTTGTCAGCGAACCATGAAACGAACACAGGGTGTCACGATCAAAGATATAGCACGAAAGGCCGGAGTCTCAACGGCAACGGTCTCACGGGTGATCAATGGTGATACCAAGGTCTCTGAGAAGACCAGAGAACTGGTGGACAGCTGCCTCAGGGAGACCGGGTACCGGGTCAATCCCATCGCCCGCTCCCTGAGGTCAAAAAGGACCCATACCATCGGGATCCTTGCTCCTGAGTTCCAGAATGATTTCTTCATGGCGGTAGCCGAGGGGATCGAGGAGGTACTGCGGACCAAAGGCTATACCACCTTCATCGTGAACTCCCACGAAGACCCCGTGGAAGAGGATGCTCGAGTACAGCTGCTGATCGAGAAGCAGGTGGACGGGGCGATCATCATCCCTGCGGCCCATACCGGTCCCTACTTCACGACTCTGCGGGACCGGGGCATACCCTACGTCCTGGTCGACCGCCTCATCGAGGGGATGGACGAGGATGCAGTACTTACCGATAACCGCAAGGGAGCTTTTTCTGCAGTCGAGGCCTGTATCCTGGCCGGGGCCCGGAAGGTAGCCTTCATCGGAGGGGATCCTGCGCTCACCCCGGCAAAAGAACGGTTCGAAGGCTACTGTGAAGCCATGAGCACCCATGGGCTGGAACTCGATGACCGGTTGATCCATCAGGGAGACATGCACATCAGGAGCGGATATGATGCCACCAGGGCGATCCTTGAGCAGGATCCGTCGATCAGGTTCCTGTTCATCATCAACCTGTTCATGCGCATCGGCGCTGAGCAGTACCTTGCCGAACATCCTGAACATGGGGACCTCCAGATCGCGGCCTTTGACTTCTCACCGATCTCTTCCCTGTTCGATCATGCCTTTGCCACCGTCAGGCAGCCTCTGGAACAGATCGGCACCACGGCAGCAAACCTGCTGCTCAAACGCATCGAACATGCGGATCTGCCCTTTCCCCAAGTCTGTCGTCTGACAGGCGAGCTGGTCATGCACTGAGGACCGCACCGGCTGATCCCATGATCCTTGACCTGTGCCCCGTTCACCCCTATCTTAGGGACAACAGGGTATCTGATTCCCTCACTACACTACGATTCCAAGGAGTTTCACATGAACGAGCATGCAGATCTGCCGAGTTTCGATGTCCATATCCCGACACGGGTCCTCTTCGGAGCAGGAAGACTGAAGGAGCTGGGAGTCGTCCCGCTCTATGGTAAGAAGGCTCTGATCGTGATCAGCAGCGGGAGCTCCATGCGCAGGTTCGGCTATCTCAAGCAGGTACAGGATCTGCTTGGATCACGGGGGATAGACTCGGTGGTGTTTGACAGGATCCTTCCCAATCCGATCCTCGATCATGTCACGCAGGGGGCTCAGCTAGCCCGGGAACAGCACTGCGACTTCGTCATCGGTCTGGGCGGGGGCAGCAGCATCGACTCGGCAAAGAGCATCGCCCTGATGGCTCAGAATCCTGGGAACTACTGGGATTATATTCACGGGGGGTCGGGTAAGGGAGCACCGGTGCCCAACGGGGCCCTGCCGATCGTGGCTATCACCACCACCGCCGGGACAGGGACCGAAGTGGACCCCTGGACGGTGATCACCAGGCCCGAGACCAATGAGAAGATCGGCTTCGGCATACCTGAGACCTTCCCGAAACTTGCGATCGTAGATCCTGAGTTGATGCTCTCGGTACCAAGCGATATGACGCTCTACCAGGGTTCGATGCCTTCTTTCATGCTGCAGAGGCTTCATCGCGACAGCAGCCTCCCCAGTAAGCGACCTGTTCGCAGCACGGAGCATGCAGCTGCTCCAGAAGAGTCTCGCTGCAGCGGTACGCGACGGTTCGGATCTGCAGGCACGCACTGATGTCGCTCTTGCCAACACCCTCTCGGGGTTCGTCGAATCCACCTCCAGCTGCACCTCCGAACATTCACTCGAACATGCCCTTTCAGCATTCCATCCGAACATCCCCCACGGTGCAGGGCTGATCATGCTCTCAGAGGCCTATTTCTCACTGTTCTCCGAGAAGATCCCCGACCGATTCATCGAGCTTGGCCGGATCATGGGTATGGATGTGGATCAGGCTGAGGTATCAGAGCGTCCGAAGCTGTTCGTGAAGGCACTCAGAGCGATGATCAAGCGTGCGGCGCCGATACGCTGAAGATGTCTGACTTCGGCATCCGCGAGGATGAACTCGAGGTGCTCGCCGCCAATGCACGGGAGACGATGGGGGGGCTCTTCTCCATGGATCGCTATGCCCTCTCAGACGCTGAATGTGTCGAACTGCTGCGCCGTTCCTATCGCTGATCATCCCGGCACCTCGATGCTGGAGCATCACCCATCGAGGTGCCGGTTTATGGGTCTGAACCAGCTGAAACCCCTTGCACAGCGCTGCAGCCTCATATTATCATGGGTGTATGACAGCATTGACTCTATCACTGGCCGTACTGATCATCTCCATCATCCTCTGCTTCACTGCAGGGCTGATCACCCGTAACTACTCGCAGGTCGACCGGCTCTGGTCGATCCTTCCGGTAGTCTATGCAGGGATCTGGCTTCCCACCTACAGCTCCAATCCCCGATACCTCATCGCATCGGCACTGGTGCTGCTGTGGGGGACCCGGCTGACCGTGAACTTCGCACTCAAGGGCGGGTATGCCTTCTCGTTCAGGAAGGGGTTCACCGGTGAGGATTATCGATGGGACTATCTGCAGCAGAAGATCGGCAGCAGGCTACGCTTCGAGCTCTTCAACCTGCTGTTCATCAGCACCTATCAGCTGGTGCTGATCTTCCTGTTCACCTACCCGCTCTATCACTACGGCAGGATCACTGGCAGCATCACACGTACTGAGTACGTCCTCTATGCACTGCATGCACTGCTGCTGCTCTCAGAGACGATCTCTGACAGCCAGCAGCTGCGGTTCTACCGACGGAAGGATGCGAGCCCCTGGTCCGAGCTTCACCGATACCAACTGGGATTCAATACCTTCGGGTTCTGGAAGTACTCAAGACATCCGAACTATGTGTGTGAGATCGGGCAATGGGTCATCGTATACCTCTATCTGGCTGCTGCATCCGGGACACACCACTGGAGTATGGCCGGAGCACTGCTGCTCATGGGGCTCTTTGCCGGAAGCACCGCGTTCACCGAGCGGATCACTTCAGGTAAATACCCTGAATACGTACGATGGCGGCAGATGACGTCAGTCTGGATCCCCTTCATCAGAGCAGTCCGCAGCAGAGAAGAGCGCAGGGAGTTCCTCAGCTGACTACCGTGCACAGGATCCCGGAAGCTCTTCCTTCTTCAACCCCTTGAAGACCGTATTGACCTCGTTCCGGTCCAGACCGGATGCATCGGCACTTCAGGCTCTGGCAGCTTCCATGAAAGCTGTCACATTCTCCTCAGGTGTGGCGAGGGGAAGATCACAGCCAGAGCTGAGGATCACATTGTCATGTCCCTGAAGCCGCTGCCTGAGATCAGCTACCATCTGTCTCACCTCTTGTGGGGTGGAACTCAAGAAGCACCTGACCGGATCAAGATTGCCTATCAGTGCTACATCCTTCGGGATCCTCTCAAGACATGCCGCCATATCGACCTGCCAGTCGATGCTCAACCCGGCTGCCCCGGTAGCTCCCATCGCCTCGATCAGGTGTGTGGTATCACCGCAGATATGGAGGATCAGCGGCTTGTCCCCTGTCTGTGAGAGGATCTGCCTGAAGGGTGCAGCTGAGAACTCTTCGAACTGGCTCGGGGAGATCATCATGCAGTCGGCTCCAGGACGGAGACCACATCGGCACCGGCATCGAACAGGGCCTGAGTATAGGCAGTGATCACTTCGACCGCGAGCTCGAGACAGGCATGCACCAGGGAAGGATCGAGGAGGGTGTTCATCGTCAGGTCATTGACTCCCATGAGCTCCCCTGCGAGGGTGAACGGACCGATGACGTGGGCTCCTATGATGATATCGCAGGCAGAGGAGAGCCTTCTGACCACATCGACGAAGACCGGCATCCTGCCGCACAGGCCGTTCCACTGCGCCCGTACCCGTGCGATATCATCAAGATCGGCAACACTGTGTACCAGGACTGCCGGGGTCTCCTGTTCCTCCTGAGAGATCTGCATCCCCAGCGCTTCAGCCTCCACGGTAAGATCCATCATGGTAAAGATCCCGTCCGGCTGGTACCGCTCGATGAGAGTGCTCAAGGTGTCGAACTGGGTCTGTGCATCGGTCAGATTCTCTCTCACGGTGGTCCCGGTATGGGGGATCCCATTGACCCCCATGAGCGGGATGACCAGATCCTTCTTGTTCAGCAGCACATTCATGGCTTCACTCCTCCTGTTATTGTCATATGCCAATAGTATACGACACTTCTTCAGCGAAGTTTATCCGTATCATTCACGTTATTGGATTATCTTATGATATTCACAGGAAAGAGAGCCGCCGCAGCACCTTCAGAGGAGTGATGGCAAGAAGTGTCATCCAGGCAGGGCAGTACCACCTCGCAGGAGGAAAACCAAGGGACCCATTGAGGGTAGTGGTCGGAGGCACAGACCCCGTCATACCGCAGCTGAGAGGACCTCTCTAGCGACAGATCTTCCCATGCATCCTCTCACCTGTCCCGCGCTCATAGCAACGCTGATCCGACCTCTCAGGCTTCCAGGGCAGATCGTATCTGGCTGAGCAGATCATAGGAGGTATAGGGTTTCTGCAGCAGTCTCAGCCCCTCATTGAGTACGAAGTTCGTATGTACGGCGTGTTCGCTGTATCCGGTAGCGAAGATGACCGGGACGTCTGCCCGTATACGGCAGATATGCTCATAGGCCTCTTCACCTCCCATCCCCGGCATCATGACATCCAGCAGGAGCAGAGAGACGGTATCAGTGTGCTGTTCGAAGAGCAGGAGGGCCTCCTCCCCGTCGTTTGCCAGCAGCACCGTATACCCTGCCCGCTCCAGGATCCTGAGGACCAGACGCTGCACACCGGCATCATCTTCAGCCACCAGGATCGTCTCACTGCCCCCTGCGGCCGCCTCAACAGAAGCTGTTCTGATGACTCGGTCTTCTGTCCACTTCTGGGGTAGAAGGTATTGATCACCGTCCCCTTCCCCGGTTCACTGTATGCACTGATCACCCCGTCATGCTGCTTGACGATCCCGTAGACCGTCGAGAGGCCCAGCCCCGTCCCCTGATCGGCACTCTTCGTGGTAAAGAACGGCTCGAAGATCTGTTCCCGGATCTCCTCGGTCATACCGATACCGTTATCAGAGACCGAGAGACGGACGAAGTCACCAGGCTTTGCCCAGGGATGCTCAACACAGAACTCCTGATCGATCGTGACATTCGAGGTCTCGATCGTGATGACCCCGCCTGTGGTGATGGCATCCCGTGCGTTCACGCAGAGATTCATCAGGACCTGTTCCATCATGCTGATGTCGGCATCGATCGTACCAAGCGCTGAAGCGGGGTACCACTCCAGGGTAATATGTTCACCTATGACCCGGGTAAGCATGTTCTTGAGATTCTCGATGACCACATTGAGATCCAGCGGCTGGGGCTTGAGGATCTGACGCCGACTGAAGGTGAGCAGCTGTCTGGTCAGAGCAGAAGCCCGTTCTCCGCAGGCATAGATCTCTGTCAGCCCCTCGGTGAGCTCCCCTGCAGGAGGTGCATCAAGCATCAGTAGCTGCGTATACCCCATGATCGCCTGCAGGATGTTGTTGAAGTCATGTGCGATCCCGCCTGCAAGCTGTCCGACCGCTTCCATCTTCTGGGACTGCCTGAGCTGAGCACTGAGGACGTGCTGCCGTGCTTCGTACTGCTTCTCCTGCACCAGCAGCCCGATGAGTCGTGCGGTATCTGCAAGGCGTCTCTTTGCCATGGCTATGATGTAGGGAGGACGTGATGCATAGGCTGCAGCTTCCCTGAAGACATCGTTCCTGTCGATGCCGTACCGCTGAGCGATCACGATCTGCTCACTCTGCAGCACAGGAGGTCTCCATACCCGAAATTGATCGCACCGATGACCTGTCCTTCGCTGAAGATCGGCAGGGCATAGAGGTGCAGCCCGCCGCTGCAGATGATGTCGACCGGCCCTTCGGTCTCTATCGCCCGCTTCGAGCAGTCATTCCAGCATGATTCATGACAGAGCCACTTGCCCGAGAGCAGAGCGGTACGATTGTCATCGGTATCACAGAGCTCCCGGGATGCCTGATCGGCCATCCTGCACCAGCCTGATTCGAAGATGCCCATGGCGTAGTCCCCGTTACGCTCATAGATCGCAGAGGAGGTCCCCAGCAGATCCATATAGTCTGAGGTCAGATTCCTCAGAGTCTCGCTATCGAGGCTGTGTGCGATCAGACCAGACTCATTGAGTTCCGTCAGGTCCCCGTAGCCCTGATCATGATCACTTGTCACAGGGGCGAGCTCACCCGGCAGCTGGGGAGAGAGCATCCATGCTATCCGTTCGAGTTCATCCTGGGTGCTCCGGTGTTCTGTCTCCCGCCATACCGACTCCATCAGCAGCTGCAGCTGCAGAAGGTCCTCCTGCGCATAGGGTTCCTCTCTGTTGGCTACCCCCACCACCGCCACGATCTGCTCATCCATGATGACCGGGGCGGTCATATAGCGGGAGAGCTGCACGTGACCTTCGGGGATCCCCTTCTTCAACGGGTTCTCTGCTCCATAGTCATTCACGATGAAGGCTTTGCGCTGCCGCACGGCCTCTCCCCACAATCCTGTGTGCTTCAGGTCATAGCAAGTCTTGGGATCAAGCACTTCGCAGTCTTCCATGACCTTTCCTGACCAGGTATCAAGGACGAACTCTTCCCGGTCTTCATGGTAGTAGTAGATATAGCCGATGGTACTCTCTGTCAGCTGTATCGCTTCCTCAAGGGCGAACTTGAGAAAATCTCTCGTGGTCCCGGCAGGATGTTCGAGGATCCGTACCAGAGTCTGCAGACGCTGCTCGTTCTTCACCCGTGAGGCCTCCAGTGCGATCCTCTCAGAGACATCACGGATGATCCCCCCGAGATTGAACTTCCCGGATTCCAGCTGTATGGTGAATTTCGTGGATTCGAAGATCTCCTGTCCACCCCGTTCGAGCGCCACCACCGCAGAGGGGCTGCTCATGGCCTCAAGGTCTGTCTTCCTGCATGTATCGGCGAACACGGGATCGAAGATCTCGTAGTCGGTCTTCCCGATGACTTCACTCCGCTCTTTTCCCAGGAACTGAAGTAGTGCATCATTGGCGATGGTGTACCGAAGCTGCGCATCCTTGACGAAGATAAGATCACCATGGGTATTGATGAACTCATCATACAGGCGTTCACTGGCAAGCAGCTTCTTCCTGCTGATGTCTGCCTGCAGCGCAAGAGTCAACAGGTTCGCTATCCCGTCGGTGATCGTCTGTTCATGCTCATGGTAGCCATCGGGGCTGCCGATGAGACAGATTACCCCTATGTTCAGACCTGAAGCATGAAGCGGGACCATCAGGAGAGATCCGCCGTTCTTCAGGCTCTCCTGCCCCTCGGTCCGTACCGCAGCAGCCTGCCTGCAGACCGGCGTACCCGATGCGAGTACCGAATCGATATGAGGGAGCAGACCGGGAGGGACCTGTGAGCTCCCGGTGCGGTCGCGACCGGGAAGATCACTGAAGAGCAGCACCGGAGGCTCATCTCCTGCATGCCGTATCAGTATGAACCCTGATGCAGAAGCAGTGAGATCTTTGACGATGCGGTAGAGCGACTGTGCGGTCTGTTCGATCTCCCCTGCCATCAGGACCGCCTGTGCCCCCTCATGGAGTGCCGCAAGTTCCTGATTCTTCTGATGCTCCCGCTGCAGCAGTTCCTGCAGCTGCGCCTCTTCCCATTTTCGTTCGGTGATGTCAGAGAAGACGGTGGTGAACACACCCCGTTCGGGAGAGGAGGCTGTGATACTGAGATACTTCTGTGCAGGGGCAAAGAAGGATTCGAAGGAACGTGCGATACCGGTCTCTGCCACCTCCCGGTAGATATCGAGGAACGGGGCCTCTGCCAGGCCATACGCCTCGCTCGCAGGCCGTCCGATGACAGAATCCCTCTGCAGACCGAGGATCCGCTCGAATCCCGGATTGATATCGATGATACGGTAATCGACTGCTGTGCCCTCATCATCATAGATGATCCGATCAAGACAGATGGCACTGTCAGTATGCTCGAAGATCGATCGGTACCGATCGAGTTCCTCATCACTGCAGTGGTGTTTTACGATCTTCACAGCAGTACCTGTCGCACCGATGAGTCTCCCCTGTGCATCATACAGCGGTCCGAAACTCTCCTGATAGACATCTCTGCCATAGTGCTGCACCAGGGTACTGCAGGTACCTTCGAGAGCGGTTCTCAGGGCAGTCCGTGTGCCTCTGCCGCAGTTCTCATCGGGGATGATGCGAAGCAGGTCTTCCCCTGCTACAGGGGCATACCCATAGTGCTTCTCGACAAAAGCTCGATAGAGGGGATTGAGATAGGTATAGCAGCAGTCATGATCGACTGCATACAGCTGCTGTTGAGTCAGACTCTCTATGATAGCTCTATGAGGATCCTGTACATGCATGTCGTCTTCTTTCTTCATTGGTACACCCTGCTGCAGTGAGGAAATCCTTCCTCATTCGTGATTCATCTACCGATCAGTATACCATAGGATACTACCTGATAACAAAAAACAAATAAAACAGGGAAGTCGGTGTTTCAGTGATTATCTGGGACTCAGCACCGAGGGGTGGGGGGGATACGAGCTGAGAATGACCTCAGCAGGTCCTCTTACCGGGGGTCACTGGTCTCATGCAGTTCTTTGGTATACATCTGACGGTAGATATCAAGGGCGGTGATCACGATCGAAGCGAGGACCGGGCCCACGAGGATCCCGGAGGCACCGAAGAGGCTGAGTCCTCCCAGGATACTGATCAGGATCAGCAGGTCGGGAAGTTTCGCATCCCTGCCCACGACGATCGGCCTGAGGATGTTGTCGACCAGACCGACGACCAGAGTACCCCAGAGGGTCAGGGCTACAGCGGCGCCGATACGGCCGCTGCTGAACAGGTAGACAGCTGCAGGTATCCAGATCAGAGGGGCACCGATCCCGGGGATCGCTGAGAGGATCACGACGACCGCTCCCCAGAAGACCGCTCCTTCGATGCCGGCAAGAGCGAACGGGATGGCGATCAGGACCCCTGCAGCAGGCCGATGACCAGGATCCCCTTCAGAGATGCTCGGATGACGGTGAACCCCCGATCGAACAGCCGCCTGCTGTCCTGGTGCCTGAGCGGGAGATAGGTATACAGGTTGCCGATCGCATCCCTGCCGTAGGCAAGAAAGTAGTACATGGCATAGAGAAAGACAAATGCACTGAGGGTGAAGGAGAGCGTACCCTTGGTCAGATCGGGAATACTGTTGACGATCAGATTGCCCAGAGAGGCGATGAGACCCTCTACCTGCTGTCCGATGGTCTGGCTGTAGGGTTCGATCCATTCCATGAACGGCAGCAGTTCGGTGAGGGCGGGAATGAGAGACAGCTCCCCGCTGAACTGCTGACTCACCCAGGGAGCGACAGCGGTTCCCACCTTGAGGGCCTGCTGCACCACCACGGCGAACAGGCCGATCAGCGGCAGTCCGACCACCAGGATGGCCAGGAGGACCAGCAGCGCGGCTGCGAGCTGCTTCTTGCCCTTGAAGGCCCGGGTGAGCCGAAGCTGGAGGGGCATCAGCAGTGCTGAGAAGATGATGGCCATCAGGACCGTGAGGATGAAACTCCTGACCATGAAGAGGAAGACGGCGATGGCAAGAAGCACCAGCGCGATAATGAACTGTCTACCGATCGTACTGCCTGTTGATTCATCAGCTGCCATGGAGGCCCCCTTCTAGACTGCCGGATACCCTACTGTAGCATGGTATCCGGGTTTAGGGAACGCTTACATGGCATCAGGGCAGATCAAGACTGAGATCCACCCCACCGGTGATCGAGAACCCCGGGCTGGCAGTACTGGAAAGAGCATCCTGTACGAACAGGGTCCCTTCTCCGTAGAGGAACACCCGCTGCGAGGGGTATGCATCGATCCTGACCGTACCACTCACGTCGGTATGATCACTACCGTCGTTGATCATATGCTCCTGCATCAGGGAGGGAGAGAACGAGAATGACAGACTCCGCTTCGGACTCCAGAGAACGGTCCCTTCGATCCTCCCGGTAAGACTGCTGTTCTGCAGATCAGAGGAACTGCGGTAGAGCATGCCTCCTGTGAGCTCCCAGGATACGAAGTACCCGGCAAGCCCGAACAGGCTGCACTGTACCTCCGAGATGCAATCGGACCGGTCCTGCTGCTGCCACCGTTCGATACCGACATGCACCGAGGGTTCCCAGGTCAGTTCGATCCGGGGACTGCGAGTCAGGCCGGCACTCACCCCGTTGTAGTAGCGATCATCAGCACCTTCGCTCTGATACACATAGTATCCTTCATAGGCAAAGAACGGGTTCACCGCTCTGGGGCCTCTATCGAAACGGTACTTGATCTGCCACTGAGGTTCGATATATGAACCTGATGTCCCGTCACCGGTTACCGATGTCGATACTGAAGAGAACAGGTCAAGGTATCCGTCAGACAGCGGCGAGGAGAACTCAAGCTCAACATACTCTGTATCATACAGTGATGAGAGATCAGCTGACCCGGTGAGGGCAGCTGTAGCCTTGAGTGCTGCATAGCTGTTGTACGGGAGTGCGGTCCGCCAGCTCACCACGCCGTAGAGACCGAGATCCAGAGATTCGCTCAGGTCCTCCTCCCGTTCCATGAGATACTCGCTGTATACTCCTGCAACGATCGACGGGTCTGCCCCGAAGAGCACGCCCGAGCCTGATGCGGCAATGTACAGCAGGAACACTGCTGCCTGCAGGAAAAGCCGTCTGTGTCTGTTCCATGATCGCATGAACATCGATATGCTCCTTCTGATCGTACTCCTCAATAGAGTACGACTCGTTCGAGATCCCTCAGGGATCCGGCCTCTTCTGCCGATGTGATGATCCGCTGCACCATCTGATCCGGTGGTACCCGCAATCGCACGCCCTGTACGATGAGATCCAGGATACCCCGGTACTCTGCCCCCGGGATGGCCGATCGGGCTGCAGCTGATACGACTGCCAGGCTCTCTTTCCGCTCCAGTCCCACTGAAGCAGGGCGGTATGGAGCATCGTACCGTGACGGTACCGCTCCCACCGATCCTCAGCCTCCTGCTCACTGAAGACCAGCAGCAGTACGGTCAGTTCGTAGGAGGAGACTCCCTGCATGTGGAGTGTCGCAGTCCGTTCCAGAAGCGCAGGATGTGCTGAGAGGATGTTTTCGGCCTGCGTTCCGAGTACCTGTCGTATGAGCTGTTCGCTTACCGTGAGAGCCTGTATCTCCCGATCGAGGACTTCGAGGATACGTGCAGCAGGGACCTGCTTGGCAAGCCCCTCTTCAAGCCTCGGTAGCAGCTGATCGGCAGGGATGCCCTGTCTCTGTGCCTCTGTGAAAGCATCTCTGATACCGTTGGTATCAGCTTCTGTGTACGAAGAGCTCTTCTGCATCTGTTCAAGCGTATCCTCCCAGCCGGCGGCATGAAGCTGCCCGCCGACCGGCAGGCTGAGTGCGATCATGAGTGCTATCGTACAGAGGGTCCTGCTGCTCACTGCTGCTCCTTCTACGGCAGAGGGGCCTGTTGCCCTCTGCCGGTCTTCAGAGTCCACCAGAAGCACTGGTGGACCGATCTCAGTACCTCGGCCTAGAACGGCCGGCCAGACCGGCTTCCCATCTGCCGGGGGCTCCTGCCGGGGTTGCTGTGCTGCTGTACCATCTGCTGCAGATCCCCGGCACGTTCCCCTCTGGCGATCTGCTGCCTGATGGTGCTTCGTACCGCAGTACGGACGAATTCCCCGAGCGGCTCGCTATCGCTTCCCTGCTGATGCTGTCTCAGTTGTTCCTGGATACTCTGTACCGCACCTGCCGCTGCTGCAGCTATATCCTGTCGTCCATACCCCAGGCGCTCCATCGCCAGGGTCTCTGCAGCCAGCTCATGGACCAGTCGTGCCTGTTCCCGGGCCTGTTCGCGACTGCTCTCTGCCTGATTCTCATGTGCATGGGAGAGGGCGTAGGCGATCAGTTCCGCATCAGCACCTTCCACATCCTTCCATGCCATCAGCCGCGTCTGCAGCAGCAGTGCATCGATCTGCTCATCACTCCAGTCCCGTTCACGCAGCTGCACGGTCAGCTGCTGAATGAAGGGTGAGGGAGACTCCCCCGTATTCTCCTGAGCACTCACTACCGCTCCGGTGATCACCATCACCAGTATGATCATCCCTGTCAGAATCTTTCTGTTCATATCATGCTCCTTATGTCCTGCCCGATCGTGCGGGCTATATCACCAGGAGGGAGTTCACCCCTCCGAAACCATCATCGATCTGCTGTTTGACCTGTGGATCACTGATCCACTGATCCCCATCGATGACGAACTGATACCGGTAATCCCTGCCCGGCTGCAGTTCCAGTTCTATCACCCAGAGGTCGCTGCCGGGAATCCGTTCAAGCGGCTGTGCCTCCGGATCCCAGTCGTTCCAATCCCCCGCTACGGCAACCTCCTGCGCAAGAGGTGCACGCACCTGCAGCCTGACGGTCTCATAGGTCTCTGCGGCCATCAACGCAGCCTGCTGCTCACGGGGGATCCCGCTGATCAGCGAAAGCATCGTGACGATGAGCAGAGCCGCGGCAGTCAGGACGATCTGAGATCTCCAGAAGCCCCGTGCAGACCCTTCATTCAGTCTCTTCTCTCCGGAGATCTGCCCGATCACCCGATCTCCCATCCTTCGGCCCAGATCCGGGCTGCACTGCGTATAGTACTGCCCGCCTGCATATGATTGGTCTCCGATCAGCTGTCTGGCAGCTTCGAGCCGCACGGCACATGCAGGGCACTCTCTCACATGTCCCATCACCTCCTGAGGCAGTGCCGCAGGCGGGGCACTGCCCTCCCAGGCTTCTGCCATCCAACGGTCTAGTGCTTCTGTGCATGTTCTGCATGCGCTTTCCATATGCTCCTCACCTTCTTCACACGATATATACGCATCGGGCGGCTGTTCGGTTTCATCAAAACGTGAGCTCACAGGTCCCAGGACCTGCTGCGCAGATAGGCTCTGATCTTTCCTCGAGCCCTGAACAGGTTGGTCTTCACCGTCCCTTCGGGGATACCGAGCACTCTGGAGGTGTCGGCGACAGACAGTCCCTCCATGATGCGCAGCACGAACACCTCCCGGTACTCCTGTCTCAGCTGCTCGAGAGCTTCAAGCACCAGTCTCTCTGCTTCTGAACGGATGAGTTCCCCGAGCGGATCAGGATACTGTGGTGCATCTGGGGGGACTTTCACCTCATCGTTGTAGACTGCGACCTGCTGCCGCTCGTCCCGTCTCTTCCTTCTGCGCTCAGAACGCAAGAAGTTCACGGCGATGGTGTAGGCCCAGGGAAAGAACCGCCTGCTGCGGTCGAACCGCTCGAGTTCGCTGAACAGCTTCACGAAGATCTCCTGCAGGTACTCCTCCACCCGCTCACGATCATGCTCAGAGGTCATCTTGACGATCAGGGAATAGAAGAGCGGAGTGTACTTCTCTACGATCATCCTGAAGGCGTTCTTATCCTCATAGAGCGTACGGTATACCTGCAGGGTATCCTGCAGATCCTCCGCCCCGTTCGATGAGGTCCCTGATGATCCTGTGTTACCGGGTCCATCACTGAACCCCTTCGTATGTTTCAAGAAGGCCCCTTCCCGCCTGTATCGTCTCACCCAGAAGATACGCCCGGGGATACAGACGGTTTCAAAAAAACGATCCATGCTGATGATCATCTCAGAAGGAAGGCCGGACACGGTCATAGCTGCCGGGTCGAACTGCGGCAGGCACTCCTCTGCCCTACCGGCGCCATACATAAGTATACCAGATACCGGCTTCAGACACAGGAGAAGACCCGGAAGTATATTGAGACCGGGCCCTTCTGAGATATCTGGTAATTCTCAGTTTTTTTATTCATTATTATGTTGATAACTTTTGTGAACATTAGTAGTATATGATCACGGAGGATACCCATGAAACAGAGAAACATGTCAATCATAGTGCTGTCACTGCTGATCGCCCTGGTGCTGATCGTCACAGGATGCAGCGGGAAAGCAGAAAACACAGCTGCTGTCTCGGAAGAACCCGATGCGCTGACCACGGCATCGATCGTTGAGAGCTCTTCGGCCTTCCTCGCAGCAGCAGGCAGTAATGGTACCTGGATCATCGCAGTGCTTCAGGATATCACTTTCGATCAGGAGATCGTCGTCGAAGGAGAGTTCATACCCAAGGATGAACCCTACAGAAAACTGGCTCTCTACACACAGGATGAGAACCGTACGGTCACTGATCGGTTCACGCTCACTGCCCCGCGCATGACCATCCGAAGCGAGAACACCAGGATCCAGAGCGGGACGTTCCGTGGTGATATCCTGGTTGAAGCGAACGGTTTCCACCTGGTGGACGCGACGGTAGAAGGGAATATCTCCTTCTCATCTCAGGAGTATCTCTCGAGTTTCTCAGCAGATGAGAACTCAACAGTGACCGGAGAGACTGCGGTACCGTGACCATTCAGGACAGGTCAGGCTGCTCTGTACTGCATCGTACGGTCAGCTCCTGAAGAAAGAGCGAGGTACGCGGTCGACTGATCGCGTACCTCTTCGAACCAGTCCCCCACACTACATGATTGATGCCCGGGTACCCGGGCATCTCCTATTCACAGCGACACCGTCGTGATACCCGGGTAGAAGGTGCATGAACAGCAGCCGGATCGCAGCATGTCTGCTCATGATCACCACCTCATCGTCTCGAACAGGGTCTTCTGCGCCTCGATACCAGATAAAAGATCATCACTCATCAAAAAAATTCAGCTGCCCCCTACTCCTGCTCTTACTGAGGGAACAAGGTTCTTCTCCTCCTGGCTGTCACCTCTGATTCCCGCCACCATCAGACCCGGTCGAGCTCAGGGGATGGAGGAGCAGCAGAGGCTCAGGTGCTCTGGGTTCCTTCACGTTTCACCGAGCTCTTCTGTTCATGCAGGCTGTCGGATCCTGATGTTTCTGTATTCCGCATCCATCGGATCCCCGCGGTCTCACCCCCTTCGTCCATCACCACTGAGGTTCTGACAGCCCATCTTCCAGCGATCGCATCCTGCACTCCATGTTCTTTTACCAATGGCAGTTAGACCCTTGCGATCACGATCCTTCCCGGGACCGGATCCTCCGTATGCCGCGCACTGCGCCGACCCTCTCTTCGCCAACTCCACAGGAAGGGATGACGCTGAGGACACTCCCGGTCCATCCCAGCCCATTTCTGATCATATGCAGCCTGAAAAATTGACTCAACGGGGAAATCAATACCCGAGACGTACCTCTACACCGTGATCCTCATCGTACTGGACCGCTGATACGTGACACTCTGTAATAGCCGATAGACTGCATACACCGCTGTCATCCCACAGAGACGATCAACGGTACACCCCTGTTTTTTTTGATTGACAATACCGCAGAACCTGTGCAAGCATTCATATGAGTATAAATATTCAAAGGGCAAGTACATGGAAACGTGTACACGCAAAGTCACAGAGCTTCTAAATCGTCTGATCACGGTCTAATGCTGGCTGGGCTGCAATATTTATTACCGGGAAGAAATCTATAGTTATCTCACATCTGACCAGCGGTCTGCTGCATGGGATGGTATGCACTGTGACCGTGGGAGACAGATCTGAGAACATGCATAACAGCCTTTCTAACTATATGCTTTCCTGATAATAGTATGCGTGTATACCTGTGAGAAGCCCTGAGATAGTCATCTCAGGGCTTTTTCATGCACTGAACCACATCAAAGGAGTGGAACGTGAAAGAGAAAACAGGTAAGGATCTCTCGGTGGGAATCGACTTGGGCACATCGAATCTGCTGATCTATGTCGAAGGTCAGGGAACCGTCTTCAACGAGCCGTCGATCATTGCGATCGATCAGGCAACGAAGAACGTCGTCGCGGTTGGATATGAGGCATCCAGCCTGGTGGGAAAGACCCATGACAAAGTGAAGGTCATCAGACCGCTTCAGGGAGGGGTCATATCAGATATCGATATGATCCGGGAGATTCTCATCTATACCTTCGAGGATATCTTTCATTCCAAGATCGACAGGATCACCAAACTGATCATCTGCATCCCCTCTGAGATCACAGAGACCGAAAAGGATGCCATCATCGAACTCGGTCATGGTCTCGGGATCAGGAACATCACCATCGACGAAGAGATCAAAGCCGCGGCGATCGGCAGCGGGATCGACATCTATGCGCCCCAGGGACATCTTGTGGTCGATATCGGGGGAGGCACTACCGATTTCGGGGTCCTCTCGCTCGGGGATGTGGTCCTTTCACGATCGATCAAGACGGCAGGAGACCACTTCGACCAGCAGATCATCAACTACGTCAAAGAGGCTCATAAACTGGAGATCGGGCTGCAGACTGCAGAGAAGATCAAGATACATCTGGCATCCCTCACCGGGAAGCTGCCGACAGATGAAGACGGCAAGACCCTGCTGTTCGATGCGATGGGAAGAGACCTGGTAGCAGGGCTTCCCCGACAGGTCACGATATCGGCAAAAGAGATCAGGGAACTGATGCTCAGATGCTTTGAGAACATCAGGTCCACGATGATCGCCACCCTGGAATCGACCCCGCCCGAACTGGCAGGGGATCTCGTCGATAACGGGATCCTGCTCAGCGGAGGCGGAGCCCTGATCCCCGGCATCAAGGAGTTCTTCGAAGATATCACTCAGGTACCGGTCCATATCTCCGAATCACCATTGGCTGCTGTCATCGACGGCTGTAAAAAAACTGCTGAAAGCAGACAAAAAGATCTATCTGGGGGTTATGTGATGGGAAAACCTGTAAAGACGAACTTAAAGACACAGGACGATAAGATCAGTCTGGGAATCGATCTGGGGACAGCGAACCTGCTGGTCTATCTGGAAAAGAAGGGGATCGTCTTCAACGAGCCGTCAGTGATCGCCTTTGACCGGGAATCGGGTAAGACCGTCGCTGCCGGCAGGGATGCCCATCGGATGCTCGGCAAGGTCCATAGCAAGATCTCGGTCATAAAGCCCCTGCGAAACGGAGTGATCTCGGACATGCGTGCAGCCAAGGCGCTGCTGTCCTACGTCCTCAACCGGGTAGAGAACATGACCGAGAAGCAGCTCCATAAGACCACCACGGTCCTGTGCTGCCCCTCAGAGGTCACCAAGATCGAACGGGATGTCATGATCGACCTTGCCCGGAACATGGGTATTCAGGATGTATTCATCGAAGAGGAGATCAAATCAGGAGCTCTGGGAGCCGGGGTCGACATCTTCAAATCCCGCGGGGTCATGATCGTGGATGTCGGCGGGGGGACCACCGACATAGGGATCCTCTCCTATGGCGATATCGTCCTCTCACGTACCATCCGTATGGCCGGGACCTTCATGGATGACCAGATAGCCAAGTATATCAAGAAATCCCGCAGTGTGGAGATCGGCGAACTGACTGCTGAACGCTGCAAGATAGAACTGGCCGATATCCATGAAGTGATCAAATCGAATTCCGCCATGTATGCTGGACGCGATATCGTAAAGGGAATACCGCAGTGGATCACCATCACGACCGAAGAGATACGTGAGGTGCTGATCCCACCTTCGAGGAGATCGTCAAACTGGTCTCTGCGGTGCTCAAGGACACCCCGCCGGAACTCTCAGCCGATATCTATCAGAACGGGATCCTGCTCACAGGCGGGGGCGCTCTGGTGCACGGGATCGATGAGTTCATCGAGAGCCGGATCAACGTACCGGTCACGATCGTATCCAACCCCCTCACCTGTGTTGCGGAAGGCACCAAGTACCTGCTGAAGAACAGGGGTGATTATCTTGTGAACCCCCTGCAGCTGTAGCAGATGATCTCCCGTTGACTGAACGTCATATGGCACCAATAGTCTATTGGGCCATAGCGACCGGAGGTCGTGAGGATTCCGGAATCGGTATCAGAAGCAGGATGCGCTTCTGTCGCCATCCGGGATGAGCTCCTGTTGCGCCGGAGGATACAGACAGAACCATGCGGATCGACCCTCCGGCTGCTCACCATGAGAAAGGATAGAACGAATGAATGTGAAAAAGCTTGCACGACAGCAGAAGAAACAGGCGACGAACATCGGGATAGATCTGGGGACAGCCAACCTTCTGGTCTATGTGGATGAAGAGGGTATCATCTTCAACGAACCCTCTGTCATAGCCATGGAATATGCCACGAACAACGTCATCGCGATCGGGACCAATGCCGCCAGAATGATCGGGCGGGGACACAGCGGGATCAAGATCATCAGTCCGCTCAATCAGGGGTCATCTCCGACATGGATGCAGCAAGACAGCTGATCATGATCGCCTGAAGAAAGTCGAGAACATCAACATCGATCTCTCCTCTTCTACCCTGCTGATCTGCTGTCCGTCCGAGGTGACCCAGCTCGAGAAGAACTCACTGATGGAACTCGCGCTCAAACTCGGAGTGCATGATGTCTTCATCGAAGAGGAGGTGAAAGCCGGCGGGATCGGGGCCGGACTTGATATCTACAGCAGCAACGGGACGATGGTCATAGATATCGGGGGAGGCTCTACCGATGTCGGGGTACTCTCACTCGGTGATATCGTCGTATCGGAGTCGATCAGGGTCGCCGGTAACTACTGTGACAACGAGATCATCAACCACCTGCAGTACCGGCACGGTCTGCTGATCGGTAAGAAGACGGCAGAACGGATCAAAGAAGAGATTGGTTCTCTCAGGGAAGAGATCGAACATGAGCGGACGACCACCGCAAGTGGACGTGACATCGTGACCGGGCTTCCCAAGAAGATCCTGGTCACCGAATCAGAGATCCGGGATGTCCTGGTAGAACCGTTCGAGAGTATCGCAGCTACCATCCTCAAGGTCCTGCAGAGGACCCCGGCAGAGCTGTCTGCCGATATCATCGTGAATGGGATCGTGATCAACGGGGGCGGTGCGCTGATCGACGGGATCGAAGAGTTCCTCAAGAAGCGGGTGACGCTCGATTTCCATATCTCCCGTAAACCGATGACAGCGATCGTAGAGGGGACGAAGCTGCTGCTGAAGAACCGCGGCAGCTATTTTGTCAAACCCACGGAATAGAACCAGCGAAGAGCTGCTGCTGGCATCTGCCTGCAGCAGGGAATGCATCAGCACGAACGATCGTATACAGATCGCTTCCGTAACAGACCGGCCATGCGCCTGAAACATCCATATGATCAATGATCAATGAGTGATGAAGGAGAGAGACCATACCTGCCGGCTGCTTTCGAACAGGTGCAGCCGCAGGGGTCATGAATGCGCATGGATGCTTCAAGCGGTACCGGGCATGCAAGCCCTCTGGACCGCGAAACCAGTAGAAAACCTGTTTTCCAGATACCACGGACTCTCCGGTGCAGGCTGCTGCCGTAGCTGCACTCCTGCTCCGGAGAGACTTCATCTATGAAGGATCTGTACAGGGATCCCCGTGATCCCATGACTGAGATCAGACAGTACCAAAGGAGATACCCATGGAACAGCCTGTGACACACCGAACCCTCCTGCCTGCCTACCTGCTTGCAGCGACGCTGTTCGTGCTGGCAGCAGCGTCGCGCACGCCGCTGTTTGCCCCTCCCGGCCTCCAGCTGAGTCTGGGAGTCCTGCTGCTGCTGATCATATCACTTCTCATCTGGAGAAGAACGGATGAGCGGCCCTCCTGCCCTGAGAAGGTCTATCAGTCGATCAGAGAACGGTATCGGCATGAGAAGGCAGGCCGCTATTACTGTATAGCCTTCGAATACCATACCAGCGGGAAATATCACTCCATGGTCGACCTGAACTTCAACAGGAGCTACCAGGAGGAGTTCTTTGCCAGACTCTGTACGCTGTTCGGATCAAGACACGTGTTCGCACTCGAACGTGATCAGACGATCATCGTGACAAAGTTCACCGATCCTGAGGCTGCACCGGAGGTGCTCCTGCAGGAGATGGAGGAGATGACCCGCAGCATCTGCACCAGATTCCATGATCTGCTGAAGATGATCCCGATCGAGAACCGTCATTACATCAAGATCTCCGTGGGGACGGCCTCTCAGGGGATCCGCCGTGAGTTCACGACAGTCTATGATCTGGTACAGCTGGCACAGTTCACCAAGCTGGCGGCAAAAGAACGCAAGGTGCCCTATCTCATAGCCGATGAACCCCTTCGGGCACTCAAGAGAGATATCGATGACTTCACCCGATCCATGGATGAGCGGTTCAAGCTCGATGAGTTCAACCCCTTCTTCCAGCCGGTCATCGATCTGAGGACCAACAGGATCATCGGATGTGAGAGTTTCGTGCGCTGGCAGAAGGATACCTATCGGATCATAGAGGCGAAGAAGTTCACCGAGATCGCCAATGAGAAGAACACACTCAAAGACATCGATGTCCATGTGATCAACAAGACCTTCCACTTCATCTGGGATCTGCACAGGCAGCAGCTCATCGCCGATGATTTCATCATGATGGTGAATATCAGCGCCAACACGCTCAAGGAACTCGATGTCAAAGAGCTCAGGAGCCTTGCCGATCGGTATGAACTCGATCCTGGTCTGATCGAGTTCGACATCAAGGATGAACCACTGAGTGATCCCTTCATGATCGCCTGCGTACGGCAGCTTCGCAGGGCCGGCTTCAAAGTGGCTGTCGACATCTTCACCTCCGATACCTTTGCCCTGCGGTCGTTCCTCTATAACAGCTTTGACACCATCAAGATCGACAAATCCATCCTGACAGGCACCGACAGACTTCCGGAGGGACCAGAGTCCAAACAGGGACACTCAGCGGAACAGCATGCAGAGCAGACGATCCGGGAAGAGCGGGAGTTCACCTTCTATAAGACCATCGTACAGGCTTCACGCTCCATGCAGATCAAGAGGATGCTCAAAGGGGTGGAACACCGCCATCACCTCGATTTTGCCCGTAGACTCAAGATCGATTATGTCCAGGGGTACTACTTCACCCCTCCTCTGGAGCAGCATGCCTTCGTCGAATATATGCTCAAGTACCGGGACGGGATCCTCGTCTGACCTGAACAGCCCAGATCCCGTGTGCGTTTTTGTTTCACTTTCTGCGGGATGACTGATACAATCATGCATATGTTCACCGTACTGCCCAAGAGACTGGAATCGATGCCGATGAACCGGAAACTCTTCTGGATCATGACAGCCATCTCCATCATACCGGTTCTTCTTGTCACCACCATCGCCTCGATCAACACCTATATGAGAGTCTACGAGGATACCATCAGGTTCAATACCGAGAGTCTGAACTGGTCTGACACCGGCCTCGATGCGGCCACTGAGGAACTGAAGAACATCTTCTATGCCCTGGAATTCGATAAGAGCTACAAACAGGCCCTGATCCTCTGGGATCAGGGTGATCAGCAGTATGATGATATACAGATCATCCGTGAGCGGATCATGCGTGAACTCAATCAGAACAGCTTCATCTCATCGATCGCATTGACGATCGAGAAGCCGCAGACGACCCTGACCGCATCACGCTCTGCTGTCGGGATCGCAGACGATACACGGTCTCTTCAGCGCGCTGAGGGGAAGCAGACCAATATCTTCTTCACACGTGAAGGGGAACTGCTCTACGGGATCCACAACATCCACCGATTCAGTGACCGGGAACTGATCGCACAGATGCGGGCAGAGATCAAGCCCTCGTTCCTGACCGGGCAGATCTCTGACATCAGGATGTTCGACAGTGAACAGATCTTCATCCTCAATGATGAAGCTGAAGTGATCACCACGGTTCATGACCCGGAACTTGAGGATCTGGTCGATCTGAAGCAGGTTACCGGGATGACCCTGATCGATCCTGAGGTTCGCGATACAGGATCAGGTATCTACTTCCCCATCGGCAGGACCATCTGCTTCTCCACCTATGATCCCGAAGAGAAGCTGAGCATCATAAAGCTCGTACCCAGGATCGAGATCATACAGCAGATCTTCCCCACGATCATCGTGGGGCTCTTCGTCGGTATCATCTGCCTGATCTGTGCCATCCTCGTCTCAGCCCTGCTCTCAAAGATCATCGCACGGCCTGTGGTACGACTTGCACAGCGAGTCCAGGATATCGAGCTCGCGAATCTGGTACTGCAGCAAGAGGAAGACACCGAGGATGAACTCAAGATCCTGGAACACCGGATCTCGCAGTTCGTGGAACGTATCCGCGAGCTCATCCATAATGAGTATGACATCAAACTGCAGGCCCGAACTGCACAGATCAATGCCCTGCAGGCACAGATCAACCCGCACTTCCTCCATAATACCCTGCAGCTGATAGGCAGCATATCACTGAAAGAGGGTGGGGATCGCGCCTATACCATCTGCACCTCTCTGAGCAGCCTGCTGCGCTACTCGATCGACTTCGACCATCAGCTGATCACACTGCAGGAGGAGCTCACCCATCTGGAACACTATCTCTGGATACAGAAGCAGCGGTTCTTCGATCGCTTCACCGTCTCAATCCTACCCGATGCATCACTGCTATCGGCCCGTATCCCGAAACTGACCCTGCAGCCGCTGGTAGAGAACTCCTTCAATCACGGGCTGCAGGACACCCTCGGTGACTGGGAACTGTCGATCACCATCGAGAAGGGAGCAGATGAGACAATCCACATCTGTGTCAGAGATAACGGTATCGGTATGGAGGATGGAGCACTTGAGGAGCTCAACGAGCGTCTGACAGACCCAGGTGGAAGATCGGAGAGTGCTCCTCCTGCCGATGAGCACTCACAGCACATCGGGCTGTCGAACGTCAATGAGCGTATCAAGCTCTCATTCGACCCGGGTGACGGGATCTTCCTTCGAAGCAGGCAGGGGGCATGGACTGAAGTACATCTGATCTATCATCCGGGAGGGTTCCATGCAGATGCTTGATGTAGTGATCATAGATGATGAGGCTGGACCCGTGATACCATAAACGGATCGGCAACTGGAGATCCTATGGATACCGGATCGTCGCAGAAGCTTCCGACGGTATCTCCGGGCTTCAGTGCATCAGGCAGCTCCAGCCTGATCTGGTAGTCACCGATATGAAGATGCCAGGCAGGGACGGGAGGGAACTGCTGCAGGAGATAGACCTGCTGCCATTCCCTGTACAGGTCATCGTCGTCAGCGGATACGCGGACTATCAGTATACCAGACAGGCAGTCGCCAGCCAGGCAGCTGATTATCTGCTCAAACCGATCCAGAAGGCTGAATTCAATGCGATCCTCGAACGATGTGCGGGTCAGCTGCGAAAGGCTGTGAGGCAGCAGCATGCTTCAGTATCACTCATGGAATTCGTGGATCAGCAGTGGCTGCACTCCTATCAATCCGTTCGTGATCAGCTGCAGAAGAGTATCGATGCCCTGAGCAGAGAGGGGGTCAGCTCCATGCTCAGGGAGCTCGAGCTGCTGGGAGCTGCACTCGATCCTCACGCACGACTCCCGGTCCTGATCAAGATGAATCAGGAGATCCACATGATCGTGGAAGAATGCGTCATCTCCTGGGGCCTCTCCCGCGAGAAGGCCTTCACCCCAGCAGAACTCTCGTTCGTCGTAAGTGACAGGACCCTCCTCGCCGGGCTCTCTGCCCATTACCATCAGATCATCAGCAGCATGATCGCAGTACGGGTCGAAGAGAACCAGAAGAAACAGCGGATCGATACCACACCGGTGAGAGCCTATATCGACGCACATCTCGATCAAGACATCTCATTGCGGAAGCTCTCAGAGATATTCGCCGTCAGTAAGGAGTATCTGAGTACGCTCTTCAAGAGGGAACAGGGAGTGACCATCTCCGAGTATGTCCTGAGCAGACGGATGGATAAGGCACAACAGCTCATCGTCACCTGTCAGATCCCCCTGAGCCGGATCCCGGAGATGGTCGGCTATATGGACATCTCGCACTTCTATAAGAATTTCAAGAGATATTTTCATATGACACCTGGAGCTATGAGGGATCAGCATGCATCGGGGGTCAGCGGGCAGCAGGAAGATACAGTGTCATTTGACAATGGAAGAGATTAACATCTGCGAATGCTTTCTTTTTGACAGGGTCTACTATGGGAACAGAAACCATGTTAAGGAGATTATGAGATGAAAAGAATCACTGCAATCGCCTGTATCCTGATCTGCACTACCGCACTGCTCTTCAGCGGAGGAGCATCGGAACAGACTCAGTCGGCTGAACAGGTCGAGCTCGAAGTCATGATGAGCTTTCCGAGATTCACCGATGAGATAGAAGCCTATTTCGATCAGTTCGAGAAGAAGATGCTCGAGGAGCGGGGAATCGAAGTCACGGTGCATGTGGAGATGCCCTCTTCTGATCAGTACAACAACATCCTGCAGACTCGTCTGTCCTCCAACGATGCGCCTGATCTGTTCACCCTTCATGCCACCGCAGATCTTCCCACCTATCAGAGCGCAGGATACCTGACTGATCTGTCTGATCGTCCGCTTGCCGATAAACTCTATCCCGATGTCCGCCGAAGCGTCACGAGAGACGGCGGGATCTATGCCGTCCCCTTCGAGAGTACCGTCTGGGGGTATCTCTATAACAAGGATATCTTCTCCTCTCTCGGTCTCTCCACCCCGGACACCATCGGTGAGATGCGAGAGGTCGTCGCCACCCTGAAAGCGAACGGCTACACCCCCTTCGAACTGGCCTACCAGGAACAGTGGGTACCGCAGCTGATGACAGCCCTGCTTCTGGGAGGGAAGGTCAGCACAGAGGTCCCGGACTGGGTAGAACGCATGTACGAGGATCAGGGCTCATATAACGAGGTGGCAGATATCTTCGGTATGATCGATCTGATCATGCAGAACGGTACCAGCCGTGCCATGGAGACAGGTTCTGAGCAGGGTGCTGCAGATTTTGCCAACGGGAAGGCAGCCATGTTCGTTCAGGGGACCTGGAGTGCTGAATCCATCCTCTCAGTCAATCCAGACATCAGCATCGGCGTGGGTGCCCTGCCGGTGAACGACAATCCTGAGGCCGCCAAAGTCAATCTGGCTACCACCACGTCCCTGGCAGTCTATGCCGATACCCCTGAGAAGGAGATGGCCCTTGCCCTTGCTGACTATATCCTGGATGACCGGGACTCCTCAGCACTCTATGAATCGCTGAAGTTCAATCCCGTGGCAACCTGCCATGACTACGAACAGTACTCCTGGGCACAGGATGCATCAGCGTATGTGGCACAGGGAAGAGCCTACATGGACCTGGTACTGCCGCAGGCCGTTACCGATGAACAGGGAAAACTGCTGCAGTCCTACTACGTGAAGCAGGTGACCCGGGAACAGTTCATCAAGACCCTCGATGAGACCTTCACAGCCGCTAACAGGGCCAGAAGGCAAGCCGATCAGTAGTTGAGAAGCTGCCGGGGGGATGCTCCCGGCAACTGCCTGCCTGAGCGCAGAAGAAAAGGACTGACAGTACATGGACTTTCATAAGAAACAGGACCAACACCTCCTGCTGGCACTCTGTGTCGCACCAGCATTCATCGTCTTTACCCTCATCAAGCTCATTCCCGCCGTGATGGGACTCTACTACAGTCTGACGAACTGGAACGGGATCAACCCCGGGCACCGCTTCATCGGTCTGGAGAACTTCAGAGAGCTGTTCTCCTCAGACCCTGACTTCTGGATATCGATGCAGTTCACCCTCAGATACGTGATCTATATCGTCATCCTGATGAACGCCGCAGCACTGCTGCTCGCTCTGGGGATCGAGTCACTGAAGAGAGGGAAGCTGGTTCAGGACGCTCTTCTATCTGCCGAACATGATCAGCCTGATCATCGGCGGTTATATGTGGAACTTCATCTTCACACAGGTCTTCTACAGCCTCTCTGAACGGTGGGGACTGTCGATCCTGGGGAACTCCTGGATCGGGGATCCCTCCTACTCCTTCTATGCCATCCTCATCGTCGCACTGTGGGGAGGCACCGGATACCTGATGGTCATCTACATCGCAGCACTGCAGGGAGTCCCGAAGACTCTCTATGAAGCAGCTATCGTTGATGGAGCAGGCAGCATCAGGCGGTTCTTCAGCATCACTGTCCCCATGATCAGGCAGGCCTTCACGATCTGCCTGTTCATCACCCTCAACAATGCCTTTCAGGTCTTTGATGTGGTCTACTCCCTTACTGGGGGGGGCCGGGAAGGAGCACTCAGGTCGCAGCGATAAACATCTATGAGGAAGCATTCGGCAGAAGCAATCGCTTCGGGTACGCGACAGCGAAATCGATGATACTCTTTGCGATCATCCTGGGCGTCACTGCGATACAGCTTTCGGTGATGAAGCGAAAGGAGCAGCAGTTATGAGAGCACTGCCATCTGCCAGAGCTGCCAGGATCCTCGTTCTGATGCTCCTGCTCATCGGAGCCGGCTTCTGTCTCTTCCCGCTGGTCCTTGCCCTGATCAATTCGTTCAAGACCCGATCGGAGATGTTCACCGACATCATGGCACTCCCTGCTGCTCCTGATCTGTCCAACTACCTCAGAAGCTTCTCGAAGATGCACTATCTGCGAAGCTTCCTGAACACCGTGACGATCACCACCATCGGGATGGGCGCCATCATCATCTGCTCATCACTGGCAGGCTGGGCCCTGAGCAGAGTGAAGAGCACTATCAGTACTCTTATCTTCTCACTGTTCGTGTTCTCCATGCTGATCCCGTTCCATGCGATCATGATCCCCCTGTACCGTATCGCCATGATCCTGCATCTGAGCAACTCTCTGCCCGGCATGGGGTTCATCTATTCGGGCCTTGGGGTGAGCATGGCTATCTTCATGTATCATGGGTTCGTCAAGAGCATCCCCATCGATCTTGAGGATGCCGCGTACATCGACGGCTGCACGGCGGTGACGACCTTCAGGTATGTAGTCTTCCCGCTCCTGTTGCCGATCACCGCCACGATCAGCATCATGAACATCCTCTGGATGTGGAATGATTTTTTGCTGCCGCTGATCATGCTCCAGCATACCAGGCAGTATACCCTGCTGCTCTCGACGAACATGCTCTTCGGCCAGTATGCCAGTGACTGGCCGGCCATACTGAGTGCACTGATCCTTACGGTGATCCCAGTCATCGTGCTCTATGCATTCCTGCAGAAATACATCATCGAAGGCATCGTAGACGGTGCGGTAAAAGGATAACACATGAACAGACGACAGCAGCGGGACCTTCCCTGGATAAAGACCCGGGGCAGATCCCTGATCACGGCAGATGACGGTAAGGAGATCATACTCAGGGGCTTCGGGCTCGGCGGTTGGCTGCTTCCCGAAGGGTATATGTGGGGGCTGCCCAAGTCGGTCGACAGACCGCGGGTCATCGAACAGCGGATCATAGACCTGTGCGGCAGTCAGTATACAAAGAGCTTCTGGGAACGCTACTACCAGCGTTTCATCACTGAAGCTGACATCTGCGATATCAGAGCGGCAGGGTTCGATTCTGTCAGGCTGCCGTTCAACTCCAGGACCCTCGTCACGATCGGAGAGAAGGGAGAGATCGCGTTCGACGAGCAGATCATCGGACTCATTGACTCCTGCCTCTCCTGGTGCAGGACCCACCGTATCTATCTGATCCTCGATATGCACGCCGCATACGGGGGGCAGACCGGGGCCAACATCGACGACAGTGCCGATGATATCCCCCGGCTCTTCTGCGATGAGGACAACCTCCGGATCACCGGAGAGATCTGGCGGATGCTTGCCCTGCGCTACAGGGACGAGAGTACGATCGCAGCCTACGACCTGCTCAACGAACCGCTGCCTGATCACCACAGCAGTTATGCAGATCAGCTGCTGGATGTCTACCGTACGCTCAGGGATGTGATCAGATCGGTGGACACCCGTCACATGCTCATGCTCGAAGGGATGCACTGGGCAACGGACTTCTCGATCTTCGATCCTCTTGAGAGCTCTCCCTTCGATGATAACTATCTGCTGCAGTTCCATAAATACTGGAACGCCCCTGATGCACAGAGTATCAGCAGGTTCATCGACTACCGGGAACGCCTGCAGGTACCGCTGTTCATGGGCGAAGGAGGAGAGAACAATCTCCACTGGTACACCGGAGTGTTCCCGATGCTGGAATCCAGGAACATATCATGGAACTTCTGGTGCTACAAGAAGATGGAACGGACCAACTCACCAGTGAGCTTCAGGACCCCAAGCAGGTGGGACCAGTTGTGGGAATCACCGGCTGAGATGGGTCCGCAGGAGGCGATGGAGGTCCTTGATGATTTCCTCCTGTCCATCTCAGAGGGCAGGTGCAATCCTGAAGTCTATCGTGCTCTGAGCAGGACTGTCCCGGTGACCATCCCTGCCGTTTACTACTCGGATTCGTTCACCTGTATCCCAAGGATCAGGGAAGCCGGCCTCGCAGAAGAGGACCCGGTCTCCATCCTCTTCTGCGACCGGATCATGAAACCTCTTGACTACCAGCAGGATGCCGGTGAAGCGCAGCCAGCTGAACAACAGCTGTGTATCCGCCTCCATGCGCAGGAGTGGACCGCCTATACGCTACACTGCGACACGGACCTGCTGCTGCGCACAGAGCTGCTGGTCAGATCGAAGACCCCTGCCACTCTGAAGCTGATCATCGATCAGGATCAGCTCCTTCAGATAAAGATCCCCGGATCCTCTTCGTTCACCAGCTGCACCTTCTCCCCGTCCAGGCTCCACCGGGGAGCCCATACCTGCAGGCTACGTGTCACCGACGGGATCGCAGAGATCAGAGAGCTCATACTCCACCGGGAGGATGACCGATGAAGCTGATCGGTGAACTGACACGGTATCTGGAGGGCCGGGTCACGACAGAGCCGGTGATCGGGGAGCTGGGGCCCTGTGATGAGACATGGGAGAACGAGCTGATCAAGCTCTATCCTGATGTCACCTATCAGCAGTTCCACGGGTTCGGAGGGGCGTTCACCGAATCAACGGGAGCGGTACTCGCACACCTGCCCTGCCGGGAAGCACAGCAGATCATCTATCAGTACTACAGCAGCAAGGGGTTGAGATACCGGTGGGGCAGGACCCATATCGACAGCTGTGACTTCTCCCTTGGACCCTACAGTTCCTATACAGAAGGACCCTGCGGCCCTTCTGTAGACAGGGACTCCTTTGCAGCCCATGAACTGCAGTACATCATCCCTCATATCAGCTATGCTCAGCAGGTACTCTCTGCAGAAGGTCGGGGAGCACTGAGCATGTACGGAGTCCCCTGGTCCCCGCCTGCTGAACTGAAGAGCAACCACAGCCGCTGTCACGGAGGGACCCTACGTGAGCAGGCCTATCAGCGGTGGGCAGAATATCTGTGCAGATACCTTCTGGCCTACCGGGAGCACCAGATCACGATCACCTATCTGGGGATACAGAACGAGCCTGCAGCAGCCCAGAAGTGGGACTCCTGCTGCTACAATGCCCTTCAGGAACAGCAGTTCATCCATGAAGCGATGATCCCCGCCCTTGAGACCTTCGGACTGGCAGATGTGAGGATCTCTCTGTGGGATCACAATCGTCAGGGGCTGTTCGACCGTGTCGATCAGGTCTGCAGAGCATCTGTCTCACCCCGCATCGGAGCAGCTGCGTTCCACTGGTACAGCGGAGACCATTTCGACTCAGTCGAGATGGTCAGCAGGCGCTATCCGGAACTGCTGCTGATCTTCTCAGAAGGGTGCATCGAATTCAAGCATCACAGCTGTGAAGCCCAGCTTGCGCATGCACAGAAGTATGCACACAACATCATCGGGGATCTGCAGGCGGGCGCTCATGTCTGGATCGACTGGAATCTGGTGCTGGACCAGACCGGGGGTCCGAATCATACGGGGAACTACTGTGCCTCACCGGTGATGATCGACACAGAGACCCTTGAGGTCTCCCATCAGCTCTCCTATACCTATATCGGTCATTTCAGTCGCTACATCGACTGCGGCGCCGTGCGGATCGGTTGTTCCTCCTACTCTGATATCCTGGAAGTCACCGCCTGGAAGAACCCTGACGGGTCTATCGCTGCAGTGATCCATAATCCCGACAGCCTCCCCCATCAGCTCAACCTCTGGTGCGCCTCCCGGCGGACACCGCTTGACTGCCCGCCTGAGAGCATCCTGAGTGTCAGGATACACCCGCAGGGAGGAAGATACCTATCGGAATGCGAAGAACGGGGGAAAGAGCATGATGACGATCAGGGCCCAGATGGGATAGATCGGAAGGATGCGCATCTGCATCACCAGGATGTCCCGGAACGGCTGCCCCCTCAGGATATACCGCAGATACCCGAGTGACAACAGGATGAGATTGATCAGCAGCAGGATGTTCTCACCCAGAGCGGCTGTCCTATTGGGGGTGAACCCGTAGGCTGACAGCCGCATGATGATCCCTGAGAGTGCGATGATATCGACAAAGACCGCTGATAGGATCAGGGCGCAGGTAAGAAGATCCCACAGGCGGGGAGCATCCGCTCTCCTCCGGGACGGTCCGAGGGGATCAGGACTCTGATCTGCAGCAGGAGGGAAGGAGTCATCGATCTCTCTGGCGCTCATCGAGTAGAGGGCAAGACCGAGAACGATCGCCAGAATGACATCGAACCAGATGAGCATGGAACGATTCTCGTATGCCTGGTTCGGGGTCAGAGCGAAGGCTGTCAGAAGACTCAGCAGTACCAGCAGGAACAGCGGGGTGAAGATCCTCGCGAGTACCGGGGCGATGCTCTCTATGAGACTCTGCTTCTGTCCCACGAGGTAGGCGGCCATGGTGAACAGACCGAAGAACCCGAAGGGGCGATCCATGCGGTGATGAAGGGAAAGGCATCCAGGCCGATGAGCTCGAAGGTACCGGCTGTGAGGAAGATGAGCACAAGCCCGCCGAGACCGATCAGGATCACATAGATGAAGGACTCTCCTGCGAAACGGACGAAGTTCAACCGGGTGTTGGTGCTGCGCCAACCGGCGGCGGTGCCGGTCCTTTGATCCCCTCTTCGGGTCAGGGGTGAAGGACCCCCGTAGAAGTAGAGCAGCACAGACAGCAGCACGATCGGCAGGTGGACAGCAGTGAGTATCGCAGTGTGGTGCGGTTCATACGAGGGATAGAGATTGATCAGGATCGCCATGAAGGGAAAGATGCTCAGGACCGGGATGCTGCTGCGCAGCGGCAGCGCACGCTTGTACAGGAAGTAGACCGCTATCGGGGTGAACGCGAACAGCGAGGCATTCTTCAGATACAGCAGGCTGTACTGCTCCAGGTCACCGAAACCCAGCACAGCGGGTATCTTGCTCAGCAGCCCTGCACAGACTGCCAGTCCCAGGACTATGAGCAGCTCGATCCTGTTCCTGCGTGCGGTCAGAGGGGAGTCTGCCGGAACGAACAGGCTACGCCAGAGGTCCTCGGTCGTCAGCTTCGCGAACTCCTCATGGATCACCGCAGTATCACCGAGACGGCGTACTGCCAGAAGAAAGGCCTCCTCTTCTGATACCCCCTGCTCTGAGAGTTCATCGATACTGTCTCGCAGATGTGATTCCAGTTCCTCACTGTCGCTGTACCCTATGGATCCGGCGGCCTGTATATGTCTCTTCCAGGTGCGTATCTGTGATTCAAGTTCGAACATCGCAGTGCTCTCCCGCTCCCCTGCTTGTGCAGGTCATGGTGATTCCTCGGACAGGCTACACAGAGCCCGGTACACCACAGACCACTGATCGATCAGTGCTCTGTACTCACTCCTGCCTGCAACAGTGATATGATAGTACTTTCGTCTTCTTCCGTTCTCTGCTACCACCCAGTAGGATTCGACCAGACCCGCAGCCTCAAGCCGATGGAGGACCGGATAGAGCATACCCTCTTTCCAGTCGATCCGGTGATCAGAGATCTGCTGGACCTTTCTGATGATGGCATAGCATAGGTATCCCTGCCCTGCAGGACTGCAAGGATGATAGGGGTAGCAGAAGCAGCCACAAGGTCCTTTGGAAAGGTCATGACAGAGAACCTCCAGAAATACATACCTAGCACTGCTATGTATAGTACTGCAGGAGGAGTGAGGCGTCAAGCCTGGAGGAGATCGATCGCATACCGGAAGCAGCCCCGAACGATGCCCAAACGGTCAATCTGCACTGCCTCATACCCCCTGACAGCTTGTGTTCATATCCTGCATTTGATATGATACCAAACAGCTTACGAGTTCACTACTGTATCTGGTGAAACTGAGATGGCATCTCAGGATCGCCCATGACAGTTCTCGGTACTGCAGCAGGAGCTGTGAGGCAGGGAAACCCTGCCTCACAGCTTTCCAGATCATGCTGATCGGGAGGTTTTCGTTATGCAAGACGTGCATACCATGATACTATTTCAAGAGAAAGCAGTCGTATTTCCGTGAAGACCTCCCAGGATCTCAGGATGAGAGCATATGATCACAGCCCGGAATCCCTCAGGTCCCGGATAGAGGATGTGGATGACTATGGAACAGCAGCTACTTGATACAGAGCAGGATCAACACAATCAGGAGAACCAAGGACCTGTGGAATACCGGATACAGGATGTAGAGCAGCTCATCGATCTCTGGACCAATATCTACCGGGATGACGGGAGACCAGACTGGACTCATATGCTGCCCTACTACGATGATGACATCTATTTCAGAGATACGATCCAGGAGATCCATGGAAAAGAGGATTTCATCCGTATGACCAGACGTCTGTCTGAGCGTTCGGGGAATCTTGTGATGGAGATCGTCAACGCCGCACAGCAGGGACAGATATTCTTCCTTGAATGGGAGATGACCTTGAGTTTCAAGAAATACCCGAACTCCACGTTATACGGATCCAGCAGGGTCACGGTCAACGATGAGGGTAAGATCATCGAGCAGAGAGATTACTATGATCTTTGGGGTGATATCTTCGATAACATCCCGAGATTCAATAAGGCATACCGTAAATTCGTGAAAAAGAAGTTTGGTTAGACACATGAACACATACCTGAAAGAATACCAGTGGTCTCAGATCGGGGCGATGCTGAAGAACAACAAACGCATACCAAAGACATGTACCGATGATTGTACCGGCAAGCTGGTGCTCATAACCGGCACCACCTCCGGTATCGGGTACCATACGGCTCTGGCCTATGCATCCCGGGGTGCTGACCTGATCTGTGTGAACAGGAACAAAGAGAAGACCATACAGCTGTGTGAGAAGATAGAACGTGAATACGGGGTCTCCTGCATCTGGTATCTGGCTGATTACACCAGATTGGACGAGGTGCTTGCCGTCGGAAGACAGCTGGCAGCCATGGATCGCGATATCGATATTCTCATCCACAATGCCGGGGTGTTCATGACGAAGAAGTCCATCACCTCCGACGGCTATGAGCAGGTCTACCAGGTGAATTTTCTCAGCTCCTGCATCCTGACCCACATGCTGAAAGACAAGCTCATCGCACAGAAGGAAGCACGGATCCTCTATGTGAACTCAGAGGGCCACCGCTTCGCATTATCGGGAGTGCCGCTTGATGACCCGCACTGGAAGCGGCACCGGTACACCGGACTGAAAAGCTACGGGGTAGCCAAGACGGCCCAACTGCTCTCGCTGATCCCGTTCACCTCCATGTTCGACGGCAGCGGCGTGACGATCAATGCCATGCATCCCGGAGATGTGAAGACGAACATGGGAGAGAACAACGGAAGGATCTACAGGTTCTTCAAACATCTATTCATAAACACCTCTGCCAGGTCCCCAGAACTCTCTGCTCAGGCGCTCTACTATCTCGGGGTATCGAACGATCTGGATTCGATCAGCGGCAGATTCTTCAACTTCACCACAGAAGAGATCCCGGCCCCTCACGCCCTCGATGCAGAGGCTGCCTGGAGACTGTGGGATACACTACATGATGCAGGAGTGCTGAGATGAAGGAAACACACCAGAAGCTGGTGATCGTCGGGGCCGGGCTTGCCGGGCTCACCGCTGCGGCATATCTTTCACGTGAGGGGTATGCGGTACAGCTGATCGAGAAGAACGAGAAGTGCGGCGGGATGCTCAACTCCTTCACCCGCGATGGATACCTCTTCGATGCCGGCGCACGGTCTATCGAGAACTCGGGCATCATCAGGCCCATGCTGAAGGATCTAGGTATCGATCTGCCGCTGCTCAACAGCCCGGTATCGATCGGTGTCGGCTCTGAGGTCCTGTCGATCACCGATGAACAGGACATCAGCAGATACATGGATCTTCTCAAAGATCTCTATCCTGAAGACCGTACTGAGATCGACAGCCTCTACCGGGTCATCAGGAAGATCGTGAAGAGCATGCATACCATCTACGGGTTCGATAATCCTGTGTTCACGAAGGATTTCACCCATGACTATCCCTACCTCTTCAAGCAGCTGCTGCCGTGGTTCGGGAAGTTCATCCTGGCGGTCATGCACATGAACCGCATGGATGAACCGATCGAAGGGTCCTGCGAAAGATCACGAACAACGAGTCCCTGGTATCGATCATCGATCAGCACTTCTTCAAGAGCACTCCGACCTTCTTCGCCCTGGGCTACTTCTATGTCTATCTGGATTATATCTACCCGGAAGGCGGGACGGGCATGCTCACCGCAAGCCTGGCCGACCTGATCAGAGAACAGGGCGGAGAGATCCTGACAGACACGACGATCACCTCGGTCGATGCTGCACAGAAGACGGTGACCGACAGCGAACAGCGGGTCTACAGCTACGACCAGCTGGTCTGGGCTGCCGACCTGAAGAGGCTGTATGCGATCACAGATACTGCGAAGCTCGATCAGCAGATCATTGAGCAGATCGAACACCACAGAAGTGCCATAGAGGCCAGTCGGGGCGGGGATTCGATATTCAGCCTCTATCTGGGTGTCGATCTTCCCAATGAGTACTTCTTTGAACGATCCAACGGACATCTGTTCTATACCCCGAGCAGCGAGGACTCAGAACCACTCATACGAGTGAGCTCGATGAGCTGCTTGAGAACTTCGAGAGCACATCGAAAGAACAAGTCCTGCAGTGGCTCGACCGGTACTGCGAACTGAACACCTACGAGATCTCGATCCCGTCCCTGCGGGACCCTCACCTCTCTCCCGATGGCAAGACCGGAGTGATCATCAGCCTGCTGTTCGAGTATGAACTGATACGGAAGATCGAGGAGGCCAGGTGGTATGATGAGTTCAAGACCGAGGTGGAGGATCGGATCATCAGGATCCTGAGTGATTCCCTCTATAAGGGTCTCGACGATCATATACAGCTGCGGTTCTCATCGACCCCGCTGTCGATCGAACGGCATTTCGGCAGCTCCGAGGGCGGTATCACGGGATGGACCTATGAGAGGGCAGTCCCGGTGATCAGTGACCTGAAGAAGATCCCCAGGTCGGTCAAGACCCCGTTCCCCGATATCTTACAGATCGGTCAGTGGGCCTACAGCCCCGCGGGGATACCGACTGCGATCCTCACAGGCTGGTATGCCGCTGATGCGATCATCGGTGATAAGCAGTAGAGGGGACTCATCCGGCAGGGCTGACTCTCATGCTCCATACAGTGCCAACCGGGACTGCTTCAGACTCTGGTCTCACTACAATTGTATTATCAGAACAGCATAATGTCTTTTGCACAGGACCCATTCCATGGTACAATTGGGAAAAAGTGTGGGGTACCCTGTGTCAGTCAAAACAACAGAATCTTTTCCGATCGTAGGGGTAGGTGCATCAGCTGGTGGATTGGAGGCCTTGAGTGAGTTCTTCGCAGCCATGCCCGAATCTCCCGGAGCTGCATTCGTGGTTGTCCAGCATCTCTCCCCGAACTTCAGATCCCTCATGGATGAGCTGCTCTCGAGGATCACAGATCTTCCGATTCAGATCGTCAGTGACGGCATGCAGATCGAGAAGGACCATATCTATCTTATCCCTCCCAAGATGAACATGACGATCTTCCACCGGAGACTGCTGCTGCAGGAACACCTGCGTTCGAAGCAGCTCAATCTTCCTATCGATATCTTCTTCCGTTCCCTGGCGAAGGATGTGGAGAAAGATGCAGTCGGGATCATCCTCTCAGGGACCGGCAGCGACGGGACCCTGGGGATCAGGGCGATCAAATCGAACGGCGGTATCGCCATGGTCCAGGATGTTCGGTCTTCCAAGTTTGACGGCATGCCCAAGAGTTCCATCGCGACCGGGATCGTCGATGTCATCCTTCCCCCTGCAGAACTGGCACAGCGTCTGGTGGAATACTTCCAGCACCCCCTCTCCCACTCGTCTCTGAATGTGGTCGAAGTCATCGAACACGACGGGACCCATCTGAGTAAGATCATCGAGATCCTGCGGAATCGGTATGATGTCGATTTCTCGCTGTACAAGGAGAGCACCATCATCAGACGGATCGAGAAGAGGATCCATCTGACCCGCAACACATCGGTCGAAGAGTATCTCAAGTATCTGTTCGAGCATGTGGAGGAGGTCTCAGCCCTCTATGATGATCTGCTGATCGGGGTGACCCGATTCTTTCGTGATGAGAAGGCATTCGAAGCGCTCAAAAATGAGATCATCCCGAAGATCTGTGCAGAGAAGCGCAATGATGAGGTCATCCGTCTGTGGATCCCGGGCTGCTCTACCGGAGAGGAGGTCTACTCCATAGCGATCCTGTTCCACGATCATCTGAGAGAGCACAAGCTGCACCGGGTCCTGAAGATCTTCGCGACCGATATCGACAGCAGATCTCTGGAGTATGCATCTACGGGGATCTACCCGGAGAATATCGTCTCAGATGTCCCTGAGGAGTATCTTGAGCAGTTCTTCACCCGAAAGGAGAACCGATACCAGACGATCGAATGCATACGCAGTTCGATCGTCTTCGCACGGCACAACCTGCTCAAGGATCCCCCGTTCTCCAAGCTCGATCTGATCAGCTGCAGGAACCTGCTGATCTATCTGAATACTGATATCCAGCAGAAGGTGATCACCACCTTCTATGCCTCCCTGCAGCCGAAAGGGGTACTGCTGCTTGGCAGCAGTGAAGCTATCGGGGCCCTCTCTGAGTACTTCACCATCATCAGGCATAAAGAGAAGATCTTCAGCAAGAAGCCCGGGAAGGCCCCGGTCTATCATGAGATGATCGTACCCTCCCCGTCACACGCCCCGCTTCATGACGCCCTGCAGGGCAGCAGATACTCCTCGAGTGAATCGAAGCATGTCCCGAAGATAGCCGACTTGATCGATGAGCTGCTTCAGGGGTTCCTTCCCCCGTCAGTCATCATCGATGAGCAGATGACGATCATACACACCATCCATGACATGAGCCGCTATATCCAGCTGGCCCCGGGGGCCGTGAGCCTCGACCTTCTCAAGAATGTCGACAGGGAGCTGTCGATCATTCTCAGCAGTATCATCAGGAACGTCAAGGACAATGATGAAGGGAGCCCGGTAGAACTCAAGGCGATCTCGATCGGTGCATACCCTGAGGTACTGCTGAACATCAGAGCTTTTCGCATCAGGGGTACCTATATCCTCATGTCGTTCGAACAGGAGCCCGTCCATACCCGGACAGAGACCCCTGATACGTATGCGATCTCCACAGAACAGTTCGATACCACGTCCCGGTATCGGGAACACATAGATGAACTGGAGAAGGAACTGCAGTATAAGAATGAGACGATACAGGCCACGGTCGAAGAACTTGAGACCTCCAATGAGGAGCTGCAGTCATCCAATGAAGAGCTCATTGCCTCGAACGAGGAGCTCCAGAGCACGAACGAGGAGCTGCAATCGGTCAATGAGGAGCTCTATACGGTAAACAGCGAGTTCCAGGACAAGATCGAAGAACTCACTGAGCTCAACAGTGATATGAACAACCTGCTGAAGAACACCGAGATCGGGACCATGTTCCTGGACAGGAACCTGCTGATCAGGAAGGTGAACGAGAAGGCAAGCAAGCTTACCCGGGTCCTCCAGCTGGATGTGGGACGTTCTGTGCGGCACCTGAACTATGATCACTTCGATCCTGGTTTCGTCGGCAGGATCGAACAGGTGGTAACAGATCTGCAGAGACAGGAGTACGAGTTCACCGGTGATGATGGGATCAGCACACTTGCCCGGATACAGCCCTACCGCACTGCAGAGGGAGCTGTCGAGGGGATCCTTATCGTGTTCATCGATATCACATCTCTGAAGCAGTCCCAGCTGCGGAACAGGCAGCTGGTGAGCAGACTCGATAGGGCTATGAAGATCGGCGGGATCGGCTGGTGGGAGTTCGATGTGATCACCGGTGAGGTACGAACGAGTGCCTCGAAGCCTGCACTGCTCGGGTATGCACCCGATGAGCTCGGAAGCACCGTGAGCGACTGGACCGAACTGATCCATCCGGAAGATACCGAGCAGGCCCATGCAGCGATGCGGGAGCTGATCGACGGCTCCTCACCGATCTATGAGGCTGAATACCGGCTTCGCTGCAAAGACGGCGGGTATCGCTGGTTCAGGGATTCAGGGACGGTGATCTCTCTGACCGGAAAGGGGGAGACACAGACGGTCGCCGGTGTCGTCATGGATATATCGGAAGAGAAGCAGAACAGCCTCCAGCGGCAGAAGAGTTCGGTACTGCTGTATGATATCCTGTCACTGAACCCTGCTGCCTGTGTCGTGCTCGACGGAGAGGGGACGATCACCTATGCCAATGATCCGGCACAGAAGATGCTCAGGGTCACCGGCAAGCAGATCGCCCAGAGGAGCTCGATGACAGCAGGTGGCAGATCACCGATACAGAGGGCAAGATGATACCTCCGGAACAGCTGCCCTTCGCTGTGGTGATGAAGACCGGCACCCCGGTCGATAAGATGGTGCACCGTATCACCTATGCAGATGGGGAACATCTTGATATTCAGATAAGCGGTAGAGCATTGTTCTCCGATGCGGGAAGACCGGACGGTGCAGTGTTCATGCTCAATGGACAGAAGAGGACGTAACAGGTGTTGATATGACAGACAAGAGTGCAGACAGCCTGCGGCAGCGGGCCATAGAGACGTTGAAACATCAGGACAGGCAGATAACGGCTGATTCGATCGATCTGCAGACCGTGATCGAGGAGCTCAATATCTATCATATCGAGCTGGAGCACCAGAATGATAATCTGAGGACCAGTCAGTATGAGCTGGAGATGAGCCGGGAGCGGTTCTCGGCCCTGTTCAGGTATGCCCCTGTCGGGTACATCATCTTTGATGATGAATCGGTGATCCATGAGATCAATGAGCTTGCGGGGGCTATGCTGCAGCTGCATGATCAGACGGTCTCAGAGCAGCGACTGTCCTTCACCCGATATATCGATCCTGCACATCAGGATACCTTCTATTTCCATACCAGAAAGGTATTCTCCACCCACTGTATCGACTACTGTGAGATCGAGCTGAAGATCGAGGGCAGGAGGATACCGGTCCGTCTGCAGAGCCAGCTGGACCCCTCCTGCAGCTCCGGGGAGTGCAGGAGGATCCTCTGTTCGATCATTGATATCTCTGAATCGAAGAAGATCCAGCTCGAACTCTTCGAGAACAACATCAGACTGCAGAAGACCCTCGAGGAACTGCAGAGCACACAGAGACAGCTCATCGTATCAGAACGGCTCTCAGCCGTGGGTCAGCTCACTGCAGGGATCGCCCATGATTTCAACAACATCCTCAGCGGTATGATGGGCTATGCAGAGCTGCTCAATATATCAGAACGGCACCCGCAATGGATGCACAGCCATCTGGACGCCCTCCTGGAGGCAGGGGAACGGGCTTCCCGTCTGGTCAAGCAGCTGCTTGATTTCAGCAGCATCAGTATCAGTGACCTGCATGTCTTCGATATGAGAGAAGTACTGGAAGACTGGTTCGCATTCATACGGCATACGATCGCAGAGCAGATCCAGTTCTCCCTGCAGATCCCCGAATCCGGGACTTCCTGATCTTCGGGGATCCCGAGCAGGTCCGTCAGGTGCTTACCAATCTGGCGATCAATGCCAAAGATGCCATACAGCAGAATGGAAGGATCGAGGTGCGGCTGAGCATGGGAGATGACAATCAGGTCATCATCGAGCTTTCCGATACCGGAAGCGGTATCAGTCCCGAGGTGCTCGAGCATATCTTCGAGCCGTTCTTCACCACCAAGGTGATAGGAAAGGGAACAGGTCTCGGTCTTTCACAGGCCTACGGTATCATGAGACAGCATGACGGATCAGTCGAGGTGGAGAAGAACATCCCGACCGGTACGATCTTCCGTCTCAGGTTCCCGCTGGCTGCAGAGACAGAAGCAGATCACAGTACCGCTGCCACGGAGAAGAGGCCTCAGGCACTTACCCAGACGAGCGGTAATGAGACCCTGCTGCTCGTTGAGGATGATAAGCATATGAGGAATGCTGTCAGGCAGATGCTGGAGAACCTGGGATACCATGTCATCACAGCCGGTGATGGTATCGACGGGATCCATGCGTACTGGGCCCACCGGGATTCGATCAGGCTGGTCATCACCGACCTGGTCATGCCCGATATGGGGGGAGCGGAATTGATCCGAACGATCCATGAGGAGGCCCCGCAGCTTCCAGTGATCCTGATCACCGGATACCCGCTGCATACCGAGGTCCTTGATGAGATACGAGAATCGGTTACGTTGCTGAAGAAGCCCTTCTCCCTCTCCACGCTCTCACTCCTGCTGCAGGAGACCCTGCAGCACACAGATGCAGACAGCTGAGTGAATGCAGACGGCTTGGTGCAAGTATACAGCCGTCTTTCATATGCAGAGCACTCTATTCTTTGCTGCCTGTCTCCTCTCAGCTGATGGATCCTCTGCACAGCTTCGTGTATGATTGGCCAGAGAAGAGGACTTCACTCTGGCCTTCTGCAGGGAATCGCGACCTGCTCTGGCCTGCAGCAGATCACCGGCAACGGTGATCCGGGCACCAGTCTTGAAAGAGAGCTCTTCATATGGCCACGGGCTTCTTGAACTGACTTGCTAAATATGGTTATGTAGAGATTACTTGAGAACTACGATCAATCTGGTTATATATGGAGTTACGATATGAACGATTCACATACTGATGAGAATTTCGCCGAACTGTTTGCACAAAGCATGAACGAAGAGGTGAAACCCCTTGAGCCCGGCCAGCTGCTGGAGACTGAGATCGTCTCGATCTCAGGGGGCTGTGTCTTCCTGCAGCTCAGCGGGAAGAGCGAGGGTCAGATAGATGCAGAAGAACTGACTGATAAAGATGGGAACATGACGGTGGAAGTCGGTGATACGATCAAGGCCTACTTCCATTCTGCCAAGAACGGAGACCTGCTCTTTACCACCCGAATACACGGCGAGAAAGCCGGGAGTGCCATACTGGAGACTGCGTTTCTGAATAAGATCCCCATCGAGGGGGTTGTTGAGAAGGAGATCAAGGGCGGCTACCAGATCACAGTAGGCGACACCCGTGCCTTCTGTCCCTATTCACAGATCACCCTGAACAGGGCTGATTCTCCAGAGGATTTCATAGGCACCAAACAGACATTCAGGATCACCGAGTACAAAGAGAACGGACGAAATCTTCTGGTATCTCGCAGAGTCATTCTGGAAGAGGAACGAAATGCGACGATAGAGGAACTGAAGAAGACCCTGAAGGAACACATGACCATAACCGGTACGGTCAGGTCTCTCCAGGATTTTGGTGCTTTTGTCGATATCAGTGTCCTACGGGCATTGCTCCCGATCTCGGAGATCAGCAGAGAGCGCATCACCGACCTGCACAAGGTCTTGAGCGTAGGTCAGGAGATCGAGGCTTCCATCATCAAGCTGGATTGGAAGAATGAACGGATCACGTTGAGTATGAAAGCCCTCCTTGCAGATCCCTGGGACAGTATCACGACAGACTATTCGGTGGGGTCCACCTATGAGGGGACTGTAGCACGACTTACCAATTTCGGAGCTTTTGTCACGCTGGAACCGGGTCTGGATGGTCTTATCCATATTTCTGATCTGCCAGGTGAGAGCCGTGATACCGATGGTGGCAAACCGGTAAAACAGGGTCAGACCATACAGGTACAGATCACCAACATCGATGCAGAGAGGAGAAGGATGTCGTTGAAGCCCGTCTCCTCAGTCCAGGTGGATAAAGCGTTCACCCAATATATGGAACCTGAATCGGATACCTATAACCCTTTTGCAGAGCTGCTGAAAGACCGAACAGATAAGAAGAAGAAATAGTGTAGTAGTAGTAGTAGTGATGACCGATACCCAGGTATCGGTCATCATCGTAGATTATGAGGTGGAGAGTAGAGAGTCCAGGATACTGTCTGCACCCCATCCTCTCTGCACCTGTCGTGACTGTCCCGATCATCTCATAGTGTTCACAGGACCTGCAGGACTCTGCAGTTCATGATCTTGTACCTGATACTCGATCCGTATCGTGGTCTCTCCCCCATCCCGGTATGCATAGGAGATACCGTCATCATAGGTATAGGATCTCCTATGATGTGTCTTCTCATCAGGATCGACTATGATCAGAAAACTCACCCGGGACAGATCGATATCATCTGTTGAGTCACAGCTGTAAAAAACATCGATGTTCCAGAACTTGGTCCACAAACCCGATATCTCAAACCCCACCAGATTCTCTTTCATCCATAAAAGTACATACGCTAGCTCCTTATGGATTCTCCTGAACAGACCTACAGGCAGCTGCCATAACTGCTCCAGATAGCTGATCAGCCTGTGCATGCCAGCACCCAGGATGGACTCAGCCACTCTCCATGTGAAGAAATACAGCAGATTCTATTACACGGTATCTACATATGCAACTGATTCTATGCTATCACTATACTAACGGAACAGTACCTTACACCCTTAGGAAAGAAGCTTTGAAAACATCTATGATACTATTCGTTCTTGCTATCAGCCTTGTCGGTCTCTGCAGTTGCCCGGTCATTATACAGGAGGGTCCTTCTGCTTCGACCCAGAAGACCCTTGTCATGGTCTGGCTCGATGGGGACAACAACTTGAATCCACATGCACTGGAAGATTTTCATGAGATGGAATACGGATTATATCTGGCACAGGAATCTGACCCCGATATCCTCGAGAAGTTGGAGATCATCGTACAGTATGACAGTAATACCACTAGCTCTCCCACCCCGGGGAGATACAAAGTCCTCCCGAGAGAGGACTCAGCTGGCATCACGATGGATCATACCAATAACATATATGAACTGGATGAACCCAATATGGGAGATGCAGAGGAACTTGCTGATTTCATCAGCTGGTGCAAGACCAATCACCCGGCAGATCGCTATGCATTGATCCTGTGGAACCACGGGGGCGGAGTGCGCTCTCTGAACGATGATACTGCATTCTCAAAGGCGATCTGCTGGGATGATACAAATGATGATGATGCACTGTACATCGGAGAGATCAAGGATGCATTGACTGCTGAGCATTCTGTAGATTTTCTGGGAATGGACGCATGTCTCATGGGATTCCTTGAGGTAGCCTATGAGTTCAGACCGGATACAGGAGATTTCGGAGCGGATGCGATAGCATTCTCACCTGCAACTGAGCAGGGAGATGGTTGGGAGTATGATCAGATATTCAGCAGATTACGAGGGACTGCCGGGAATGATGATGAGGGGCACCCCTACTATGATATTGAGACCCTTACCGCCAACGAGTTCGCTATGATCGTTGCCCAGGAGTATGAGGATTCCTTCTCACGATACAGCTGGGAGACCCAGACAGCCGTGGACCTGAGGAAGATATCATCGGTGAAGACGGCAGCAGATGCTCTTGCATCGGTGATCAGTGAACATCAGGATGAAGTCGAAGCTGTCAGAGGATCATATGGAGATGAGAATCTCATGGCATATTTTGATGAGAGCAGCCCCTCTGACTGGATAGACTATGCCGGTTTCGACCTCTATGAACTGGCCGAGCAGCTTACAGCGATCAGTAATAGTACTCCGATACAAACGGCATCAGATGCACTGATGGCTGCTGTCGATGATGCGATCCTCTATTCATTCGGGGGGGCAGGGTATGATGGGACATATTATGGGACAGGGTTTGAGAATGGAAAGAACGGTCTTGCGATCTTCTTCCCCGAAGGTGATGCATTATACAATGGATATCCCCATTGGTCCTACCAGCACTGGTATAATGGGGTATCACATGCAGATTATACATCCTGGTGGCAAACATCTATGACCGGTGAGCCTCTGTATGGAGCTATTGACTTCTGTACGAGTGATGGGGACGGGGTCGTTGAGTCCTGGTTCGAACTGCTGCAGTATTGGTATAACCCGAACACTGTACATCCTAATGATTATAATCCCAGTCCTGTCTATTAAGGGAGTGCGCTTTGGCTAGAACTATCGGAACACGAATGATCCTACTATGCAGTATCGCATTCTTATCATGCACCATCCCGATGTTTGCCGGAGGTCAGGAGGAACAGAGTGATACGTTGATACAGCAGGAACCCTCCTCTCCCATGAAAAGCGAGATGAACACACCAGTCCCGGAGATCATGACCTTCACGGCAGAAGTCAGGATCAGCAATGAAGGAGATGTGCTGCTGGCTGAAGATTGGACATCCAGGAGCATAAAGACCTATGAGGTCATCGGGGACCTGCGCCGGGTCCTGCTCGACTATGAGGGCCAGATCATTGAGGCAGATGTGATCTTTCTTGAGAAAAAGACCTGGAGTGGCTCTGTGGTGGTAGTAGCAATCAGACCCCCGGGACCAGGATCATCGCAGAAGAAGCAGTAACAGATCATCAGAGACCCTTTGTTCAGGTCATGCAGTGATACATCATGACGGGCTGGTACGGAGAGAGCGAAGCAGCAGACGGGGATCACTCATCTGAGCAGATCATGATACCCTGGTCCCTGGACTTTCGAAGATCTTCCGGCGCCCCAGTGCTCAGGGGCATGGGGACCCGCAAGGAACGATCCGAGCATCCGGAAGACACCGCCCCCGAGGACTCGGATCTATCAGAGGCCTGCTCTCATATCCCGGGGATCCTCCCGGTCTCCGCATTCGTGTTCCTCAGGAGACCTCTCCAATACCTCTCACCCCCACGCTGCAGTCCACCAGCGTAATAACGGTCAGCTACACATCGATGTTCAACACGACCTTCGTATACCGTTCCCGGGTATAGATGAAATTATTCATGGTCGACTGCCCGTCATAGTAGGTCAACCCGAAGCTTATCCGGGCACCGGGAATCTCAGACGTTGGGAATATATACCCTATGCTCCCACTTATATTCGGTGCAAACCCATTAAGCTGCCAGGCACTTACCTGAGACGCAAGATAGATCGATCCTGCATTATGATCTTTCAGAAGCTGGTAGATGCCCTCGAATCCTGCCTGATACCAGAGATAGGCATGGTACCCGGGAGTCGTATCTCTGTCCGTCAGGAAATCCTCTCCAAGGAGTACCGGGGAGTAATCTCCATATAGCATGAACGAGATCTGTGAGTCGGTCTGATGCAGGAGCTGAAGCGGATAGAGTGCGATCGAGAAGACGAAATCATCCCGTACCAGATTCGCCATGTTCTGGTTCAGGGTTATATCAAAATCAACATTCTCATTCCCATCAAGGTCCGCATCATATTCGTCCCCGTAATGGCTGCAGAATGGTGCCTCAATGCCCGAAGGGCGACCCAGTCGAACGGCTTGAAGGAAAGTCCGAAATAATAGACCCCATCGAACGCTACAAGGTCATGACCATCAGCATGCATGTAGAACGGGGTCATGTATCCCATCTCAGCCTCCACTCCTCTGGATGGATCACCGGCTGGTGAGAACCTGAACACGTTGAATCTCAGTCCGATCGCCACATCTGTCCTGTATCCCCTACCGTATGCATCAGGGAATGCATCAGAAATGGAGAGGTTCTTGATACCGAGTTCCGTCCTGACTGCGAACGGGTCTGCAAGATAGGTAGGATAGAGGTAATCCGAAGGCAGTCCTGTATACGAGATGGGCAACACCCCCAAATCGATCGGCTGGTTCGCCGGGGTGAAGGCCGCCAGGGGAGAGAGTATCAGGAGGCATACAGCGATCAGTGTCAGTCGTCTCATAGTTCACCTCCGAGAGTCCCTGCATAGACATCATCCTGCGGTCCATTGTCTGAGATCCCCCCGATGATAAACAACTTTTCCGTTCCATCGACCTCGTGGATCACACTGCTGTAACTGTACATGGGAGGCAGGGGCGGTCCGATCGAATCAGTGACCCACGTTGAACCATGGTACATCTCTATGGAGTACGCCGAGTCATCCTGAGAGAAACGATAACTGGAGTTCGCACGTCCCGGCATCAGGATAAGGGTATCCCCGATACTGGCAAGTGAGAAGTCAGCACGACAGGCAGACATCGTCCTTGGACTAGCAAGGGGGGTCCACTTCGGGGCCACGGCTGAAGGATCATATGACCAGAGGGCATCCCAATCCGATTCAACCGACCGATCGATCGCTCCGAACCAGCTCGGGTCCATATCCTCAAACGAACCGCCGATAAGATAGATCACTCCATCAGAATCTACCGTCGTTGCGAAGAACGCACGCTTCCCGGGAAGGGTCTCTCCCGGGACCTGCTCCCAGGTCTCCCCGTCCTCAGACTTCCACATATCATCAAAATAGGTAGTGCCATTGTTCATCCCGCCGAACAGATACATGACACCGTCACTCACGACAAGGGCATGCCCCTTACGAGGTTCCCACAGGTTCGATTCGGATATGAGATCCCAGGTGATCCCATCAGAACTCCTGTAGACATCATTCCGATAGCCGCGTTCCTTCGTCTGCTCATCAACAGCGAAGCCTCCTGCGATATAGATATATCCATCAAAGACCGTCGCTGCATGCCCTCGCCTGCCGTTCCATGACGCCGAATCAGTCATGAGATCCCAGGTCCTTCCATCAGTAGATGCCCAGACATCCTCCATATAGGAATCCCTGTCCCACCGCTGAGAGATATCATAGCCTCCCATGACCCAGAGTCTATCATCAAAGCTGACACTCGCATGATCGAATCGTTTGGAAAAGGATGCATCATCAGTGATGGTATCCCACGTCATGGTTCCAGTATAATCGGGTAGTGCTGCAGTATCATAACTGCGAAACAGTGGTTCTTCACAGCTCGTGCCTGTAAGGAGCAGCAGCAGAAGTGCACAGCGAATCATCCATTTCATTGTGAGTCCTCTTCTCTTGTCATCGGTAGTATCCCATTTTGAGTGAATAGTGTATCTCTTTACTCAGAATAGCCTTGGAAATAGTAACAGATTCTCACCTGCTGCACAATAAAAAACGCATTCATGCACCAGTTCAGAAGAACTCTCTCATTGATAAGCTCTGCACTTGAGAATAGCAGTGAGAATCCTGTCACATGGTGATCGGGGAAGAGCATACGACCGAGGAGGACCGCACAGACTCGTTGAGACCGGCAGCACCGATCGGGAGACCTGCAGACAGTCAGTGCTGTTTCTGATCACCCGAGGGAGTCACGGGCAGCCGTCTTACGGGTGTCTTCCTGCAAGCAGGAGATCAGGTCTGTTGGAGATGACCCCTTCTGCTCCCCACTGTTCACACATAGCAAGCTGCGCGGTGTCATTCACCGTCCACAGGTTCACTTCTATCCCGTGTTCCCTGCAGTCCCTGATGCACTGCTCAGTGGTCAGGGTGATATCGGGATGATAACAGGTGATGCCGTACCCTGATGCAAGCTGTCCGATCCTTTCAGTGAGGTAATCTTCCTGCAGCAATGCTGTCTTGATGTGCGGTGCGAGTTCCCTGATCTTGAGCACGGTGAGCCAGTTGAAGGAAGAGAAGATCACTCTCTCATCAAGACCGTAGGCCCTGACCATCTCCAGCGTATCTTCCTCGATACCCGGATAATAGATCTTGTTCGTCTTCAGTTCTATGTTCGTTATGATATCAAGATCCCTCACAAGAGTGCAGTACTCTTCGAAACCCGGGACAGGCGTGAAGCCAAACGATCCGGAGATCCCTTCTGATGCATTCACAGCCTGCAGCTCTTCAAACAGGTAATCCATGACCTTGCCGGGCAGTCCTGTCGTCCTCAGGAGCTTCTCATCATGCATGATGACCAGCTTGCCATCCTTTGAGAACTGCAGGTCCAGCTCGATCCCGTCCACCTGCACTTCGACAGCCTTCCTGAAAGCCAGCATCGTATTTCCGGATAGCATCCGCTCAAGCCCTGTGTGCGAAATCCTCATGCATCACCTCGATCATTCATACTTCTGATAAACTCCTCGATCTCCTGCTGACAGATAGCGGCGGTCCTGTCCCCATAGGCTCTCAGTACTTCCAGCGCACCCGTGTCATCGAGATGGATCTGAGTCGTCCCGGGAAGCTGTGTATCCGGTGATACTGAAGATCGGGGATACTCTCTGCGATCAGATCAGCAGTACGCATCTGCCCTGTGGACAGCAGCTTCGACTCCTCGGGACATCCCTCTTCGCTGCTGCCGCGATGCGGCATCCAGACCGTGGAGATGCTCAATGCCGAAACAGGATCACCATAGAGTTCTTTCGCTCTCGCATAGGCAAAGAGGATGGGATTGTTCGCGAACACCCCGCCATCGACCATCAGACGATGCTCCTGCGGGATCATGAACGGGGGGAAATACCCCGGGGCGCTGCAGGAACACCTCATGGCCCAAGAGAGGTACATCTCCGGATGCGTCTGCCCTGACAGGAGCACCGGTTCACCTGTCATGACATCGAACGTGCAGACAGCGACAGGAACAGCTGTGTCCTTCATCTGCAGCTGTCCATACAGAGCATCTCCCAGCTCGATCAGCCCTTCGGCTGAATATCTGTAATCAGATCCTGGCTCTGCCTCCGTGCAGATTCCCGTGAAACCGGCATAGACCGCCTCAAGTTCCTCCAGGGTCTCCTGCATCGTATATCCAGGTCGTGCCAGAGCCAGGGCTATGATCGCCCCTGTCGAGGAACCGCACAGCAGATCGAAACAGGAAAGATCACAGCAGAGAGCTGACATCCTGCTCTGCACGTATCTGAGGACTTGAACGGTCGCCATTCCCCGTATACCTCCGCCGTCAAGGGAAAGAATATGTCTTGTCATCTGATGCCTCTAGTGGTTCAGGATCTGGGAGAGGAATAGCTTCGTCCGATCGTGCGTCGGATTCGAGAAGAAGATATCAGGATGGGCATCCTCCACGATCTTCCCGCCATCGAAGAATATCACATTGTCTGCCACGGCCTTGGCGAACCCCAGTTCATGGGTCACCACGATCAGTGTCATATCTCTGCCAGCCAGCTCGGTCATGACATCAAGGACTTCCTTGATCATCTCAGGATCAAGTGCACTCGTCGGTTCATCGAACAGCATGATCTCAGGGTCCATCGCCAGAGATCTGGCAATGGCAACCCGCTGCTGTTCTCCTCCGGAGAGCTGGTTCGGATACTTCAGGGCCTGTTTCTTCACCCCTACCCGTTCGAGCAGGCTCATGGCCTTCGCTTCGGCCTCTTCCTTACGTGTCTTGTGGTTCCATATGGGGGCGAGCGTCACATTGTGCAGGACACTCAGATGCGGGAAGAGGTTGAACTGCTGGAATACCATCCCGATCCTGTTCCTGATCTGATTGATATTCTTCATATCATGGTTCAACTCGATCCCGTCGACAGTGATCAGCCCCTCCTGATACTCCTCGAGCGCATTGATGGTCCGTATAAAAGTGGACTTCCCGCTTCCAGAGGGTCCGATGATGACGGTGACCTCTCCTTTGTAGAAGGTATAATCCACACCTCGAAGTACTTCGAACTCAGGTGTATACCATTTATGCACATCCTCGAATCGTACGATTTCGCTTCTTTCCATCATAGACCTACCTTGCTGTTGATACCGAGCCTTCTCTCCAGGACCATACTTGACTTTGATATGCTGAAACAGAGCACGAAATAGATGAGCCCTTCGAAGAACAGCACCTGCGCACTTCCTGTCAGATACTTCGGGTTGCTCACGATAGAGGTCGAGATCCCGATGAGATCGAGCATCCCGATGATACTGACCAGACTCGTATCCTTCAGAGCCGATGTGAAGGAGTTCACCAGGATCGGGATCATTCGTTTGAGGACCTGCGGCAGAATGATCAGTACCATGGTCTTCACCGACCCGAGGTTAAGGCTTGCCGCTGCCTCGTACTGAGTCCTGCTGATCCCCTGCAGGCCTCCCCGGAATGCCTCTGCCATATAGGCACTGTGAAACATGACCACACCGATGAGTGCACGGATGAACACCGATGGTGTCCAGCTCTCAGGCAGTGCCATCGGCAGGATCAGATAGCCGGTGAAGAGGATCGTGATCAGAGGGACCCCACGCACGACTTCTATGATCGTAGTACAGACCACACTGATGAACTTCATCGTACTCCTCCTGCCGAGTGCTAGGAGCAGGCCGATGGGCAGGGAGAGGAATATGCTGGTGAGACTGATCAGCAGGGAAAGCAGCAGGCCTCCCCAGAAGTTCGTCTTCACTACCGGCAGCAGCCCTCCGAACCCCCTGACCACACAGAACGCTATGGGCATCAGCAGGCTCCAGCCTGCGAGGATGATCACCGTAAGACGCTGTTTCCTGAGCTGTGAGCTCAGAATATAGGAGCCGCTCAGACAGACGGCCACAACACTGAGAGCAGCCCTGGTGAACATCGAGAACGGCAGGAATACAGCTGAGATGAGCAGCAGCGACAGGACATACAGGGTCATCGGCCGCTTGTGGGCGACCAGACGGAAGGTCAGGCCGAGGAAAACGGCGATATAGAGTACCAGCAGCCATATCCTCCAGAGCTGATCGACCGGGTAGGAGCCGGTAAAGATCAGTTTCAGGTTAGCCCTGATGACTGTCCAGTCAAGAGCTATGAGAGGGATCACCCCCTTGGAGATGATCAGATAGATGATATAGACAGAAGCGAGCGTAAGAAGCGTATTTCCCACCGAGGAGAACAGGTTCTTACGCAGCCAGAAGATCGTGGGATGTTTCAGCTCTTCTGCGGTAAGGAAGGATATGCTTCGTTGTCCTGACATGTACTCATCTCTCCTTCAGTTGTACTTTCTGATTATACCGATTCATGTAAAAACTGGTTATCAGGCTCAGAGCGAGGTATATCACCATGACCACCAGGATCATCTCCAGGGCACGGCCTGTCTGATTGATGATGGTCCCTGCGATAGCGAACATATCAGGGAAGCCGATGGCTACTCCCAGGGAGGTATTCTTGGCTACTCCGAGATACTGGCTGGTCAACGGAGGGATGACGACGACCTTCGCCTGGGGAAGGATCACCAGACGTACCGTCTGCAGGTGCGTCAGGCCCAGTGAGCGGGCAGCTTCAATCTGTCCCGTGGGAACCCCCTGGATACCGGACCGGAAAATCTCAGCGATGAATCCAGAAGTATAGAGCACAAGCCCTGAGAACAGACTGAACCATTCAGCTGATATCTGCAGACCGCCTGATATGTTGAACCTGCCCATGACTGGGATATCTTTCACAAGAGCCTTCTGGGGAAGGATCACATAGGAGATCAGGCTGAGGGCAAGGACCAGAAGCAGCGGATAGAGCAAGGTGAACTGGACTCTCCCGGTCTTCTTCTCCCGGGCCTTCAGATAGAAGCGGAAGACCAGAGCAAGGACCACACTGATGCCGATGCAGATGAGCCAGGAGCTGAAGGCTTCAGAGGGCTGAACCATGCCATGCTCAGCCCACGGTTCGACAGAGAGAAGTTCAGTGTCGTAACTCCGTCCGGGGTGGTCTGCTTCCCGAACATCATTGCGTCCTTGATCCCCGGGAGCTTCAGAAAGAACGCACGATACCAGATCAACAGGAGCAGCAGCAGCGGGATGTTCCTGATGATCTCGATGTAGACGATGGCTATTCGCTTGATCAGCCAGTTCGAGGAGAGCCTGCACAACGAGATGAAGATACCGATGAACGTAGAGAAGAATATGACGAATACCGTGATTGACAAAGTATTTATCAGCCCGGCGGCAAGCGTCCATAAGAACGATGATTCATTGGTCACCGGAAGCACCGATTCTCCGATGTCGATATGGCTCGGTGAGTTCAGGAACCTGAAGGAGGGGTTCATATCAAGCCGTGTGAGCGATGACATGATATTGGTCAGGAGGATCGCACACACATAGACGATGATGATGAAGAACAGGAACTGGATCAATCCGATACGCTTATGGGAATCCCGCCAGAACGAGGACAGGTACCCCTGGATCTTACTGCTTCGCAATGAAATCTCCTTAA